>ENA-ORXM01000932-ORXM01000932.1-marine-metagenome-genome-assembly--contig:-NODE-932-length-45160-cov-6.893485_pt1 | contig 45160 bp, 54 predicted proteins | sample MGYA00237867_ERZ511480 | MGnify/ENA primary metagenome ERZ511480 (study PRJEB26309, sample SAMN06266103) | marine metagenome | isolation source: Algal blade | place: United Kingdom:Sidmouth, United...
CGACGGCGAGCCGATCGAAACCCTTGTTCTGAACCGTAAGCATCTGATCGGCAGCGATCAGGACGCATTCGGGATCGGGCCTGTCCTGCCAAACGGTGACGAAGGCGGTAGGTCCCCGCAACACTTCGCAGTCGTCCGGCGGTTCGGTTCGCACCGCCGTCGACGCCACGAGACCGGTTTCGGGATCGATCAGCACGACCCCGTCGGGGTTCGCCACTGCGATCGCCCAACCTCCACCGGCTTCGCTGAGGGTGCTGCCGATCAGTCGGCCCCACGGAATCGACGTGGACCACACGGCCCTGCCGGTCGTAGGGTCGATCCTCATCAGGCCGTCTTCGTTTGAACGCACGAGGGTGACCAAGCCGGTGCCCTCTACCTCAAGCGATTGCGCCACTCGTCCTTCGAAGTCCACCACCTCGTACGGGCTGCTGAAGTACACCTCGCCGGTGGCCAGGTTGAAGCCGAACAGGGTTCCAGCCAGCCCTTCTTCCCCAGATGTGTCGGCGATGAGTACCGCAGGACCCGCTCGGGTCGGCGCTCCCAGTGGCCATCGAGTGCCGGGGAACCCCTTCGCCTCCCAGAGGATCTCCCGCTCAGCCGGGTTCACGCTGCGTATCAACGGGGCACGGCCGTCCTCGAAGCCGCTGAGCAGGATCGTGTCTCCTGCGCCTACATGAAAGAGTTGGTGGCCAACCTCGTCGGGATCGACGAACGGTTCCCACCAGTCGATACCTGGCACCCCATTCAGGACCCACTCACCCGGCGTGGAGTCGAGTACCTCCTCGGGCATCTCTGGGACGAGGCTGGTAGGGACGAGGCTGGTGGGAGCTAGGCTGGTGGGAGTAGGGGCCGCCTCCTCGGCGCTACGGTCCCAACTCGAAGCGGCGAGCCAACCGGCGGCGAGCAACGCCAATGACAGCACGATCGCCGCCATCGGTCGGTTGGAGTGACGCACAACCTCCCGCTCGGCCTCCACACGCTCACCGTATCGAAAGAGCCCGTACGGGGCGGGGTCGCGTCCAGGAGCAGAAATCGGCACCCCGGGTTTGCCTCGGCTTCAAGACGAGCGAAGCCGGCCCTTTCGGACCGGCTTCGTTCAAATATGAGGCGAGAAGCCTGATGTTCAGCCGAAGCTGGTTACATCATGCCGCCCATGCCACCCATGCCGCCCATGTCGGGCATTCCGCCGCCAGCGCCTTCGGGCTCTGGCTTGTCGGCGATGAGGCTTTCGGTGGTGAGCACCAGGGCCGCGATGGATGCCGCGTTCTGCAGAGCAGCGCGGGTCACCTTGGCAGGATCGGTGATGCCGTTGTCCATGAGGTCTTCCAGCTTGCCGGTTGCGGCGTTCAGGCCAATGTTGCCTTCGGCTTCCTCAACTCGGGTCACCCAGATGGCGCCTTCAAGACCAGCGTTCTCAGCGATGAGACGAGCCGGGGCGGCGAGGGCGCGGTAGACGCTTTCGCCACCGGTCTTCTCTTCGCCCTTGAGCTTCTTGATGGCCTTCTCAACGGCGGGACGGGCCCGCAGGAGAGCGGTTCCGCCACCGGCGACAACGCCCTCTTCGAGCGCTGCACGAGTTGCCGAGAGGGCGTCTTCGATGCGGTGCTTCTTTTCCTTGAGCTCGACCTCGGTAGCAGCGCCGACCTTGACCACGGCAACGCCGCCGGCCAGCTTCGCGAGGCGCTCTTGGAGCTTCTCGCGATCCCAATCCGAATCTGTGTTCTCGATCTCGGCTTTGATCTGGCCCACACGACCTTCGACGTCGGACTTCTTGCCGCCGCCTTCGATGATCGTGGTGTTGTCCTTGGTGACCGTGACCTTGCGGGCGGTACCGAGCATGTCGAGGGTGACACCGTCGAGCTTGAGGCCGACCTCTTCAGCGATGACCTGGCCACCGGTGAGGATGGCCATGTCCTGCATCATTGCCTTGCGACGCTCGCCAAAGCCGGGGGCCTTGACCGAGCACGAGGCGAAGATGCCGCGGATCTTGTTGACCACGAGGGTTGCGAGGGCTTCGCCGTCGATGTCCTCAGCGATGATCACGAGAGGCTTGCCGGACTGGCTGACCTTCTCGAGCACGGGGAGGAGATCCTGGACCGAGCTGATCTTGCCCTGGTTGAACAGGATGTAGGGATCCTCGAGGATCGCTTCCTGACGCTCGGCGTCAGTGACGAAGTACGGGCTGATGTAGCCCTTGTCGAACTGCATGCCTTCGGTGAAGTCCAGCTCGATGCCGAACGTGTTCGACTCTTCGATCGTGACGACGCCGTCTTTGCCGACCTTGTCGATGGCGTTGGCGAGGACCTTGCCGACGTTTGCGTCAGCAGCGGAGATCGATGCGACCTGGGCGATTTCGGCCTTGGTCTCGATTTCCTTGGAGTACTCGGCGATGGAAGCAACGCCAGCCTCGACGGCTGCTTCGATGCCACGCTTGAGACCCATGGGGTTGGCGCCAGCAGCAACGTTGCGGAGGCCTTCCTTGATGAGGGCCTGAGCAAGAACGGTGGCGGTGGTGGTTCCGTCGCCAGCGACGTCGTTGGTCTTGGTGGCGACTTCCTTCACGAGCTGGGCGCCCATGTTCTCGAAGGGATCTTCGAGCTCGATCTCACGAGCGATGGAGACACCGTCGTTGGTGATCGTCGGAGCACCGAACTTCTTGTCGAGGACGACGTTGCGTCCCTTTGGTCCGAGGGTGACCTTGACCGCGTTGGCCAGCTGGTTCACACCGGACTCGAGAGCGCGACGCGCCTCGTCGTCGAACTTGATGATTTTTGCCATGTTGGCTTCCTTACTTCTTCACGATCGCGAGGACATCGCGAGCGTTGAGGATGAGCAGGTCTTCGCCATTGCTGGCGATCTCGGTGCCTCCGTACTTGGAGTACACAACGACGTCGCCGACCGAAACATCCATGGGGATGAGGTCGCCGGTGTCGCCGCGGCGACCGGCGCCGACAGCAAGGACTTCGCCCTGCTGGGGCTTTTCTTTTGCGGTGTCAGGAATGACGAGGCCGCTTGCCGTGGTGGATTCGGCGTCTTGGGGACGGATGACAATCCGATCCTCGAGTGGTTGTAGCTTCATGCGTTCGTGCCCTTCTTGGCGTTAGCACTCTCAATGGACGAGTGCTAAGACTAAGACCTCGCTGGCACGGGGCCAACATCGTTTTGACGCAAAATTGTCACGATGACGCGTTTGACCCTTTCGACGACCTGAGCGGACCGTCCATCGCAATCCACTACGTTCGATCACATGTCCGAACCAGCACTGCCTGACACAGCTCTGCCTGACACAGCGCCCGCTGCTTCGTTCCAGCCCCGCTTCGACCCGAGCACCGTCGAGGCGGCAGTCTTCGACATCGGCGGTGTGTTTCTCTATCCGCACCACAACCAGGTGTCTGGTGTGCTCGACGCAATGGGTTTCGAGCGGCCGAGCGATGTGCTCGACTACCGACGGGCTCACCATGCGGGTGTGGCGACGTTGTCGGCCCGTTTCGTCGAAGTCGACGAGTACGACCCGAGCTTCTGGATCGATTACGACCGCAGCTACTCGGCAACGCTCGGCCTCCCAGCGGAGGCGGCTGCAGAGTTTTCGTCGAGGATGGACAAGCGAGCGTGGGATTGGCTGCACGAAGAGAACGTGGCGTCGTTTCACGAACTGCACGCGTCGGGCTTGCCGCTGGCCATCGTGTCGAACAACTCCGGCGCCGCCCCGACACAGATGCTCGAACACGGCGTCTGCTGGGTGAACCACCATCACGACCTTCCGCGCGTCGCTGCCATCATCGACAGTTCGCTCGTCGGTGTGGCCAAACCAGACCCTGCGATCATGGCGCCGGCGCTCTACGCACTTGGTTTGCCGGCCGATCGAGTCGTCTACATCGGCGACACCGTCCACGCGGACATCAACGGCGCTACCGCTGCGGGCATGCAATCAGCGCAACTCGACCCCTTCGATCAGCACACCGAGTACACCCACACCCGATTGCCGGACCTCGCTGCCTTGAATCAGGCCCTCGGCGTGTGAGCCACTGGTGCCGGGGGTTAAGAGGTTAAGAGGTTCGCTTCGCTTGCCTCCGGCACCTCTTAACCTCTTAACCCCCGGCACCCAAGCGCAGGTTGGGGTGGGCGCCGTCGTCAAGAGACGTTGGGCCATCGTGCTCGAGCCGCCAGTGGGCGGCGGCGGCGATCATCGCAGCGTTGTCGGTGCAGTACTCACGGCTGGGCACGAGGCAATCAAAGCCTCGCTGCTCAGCCTCGGCCGCAAACACTTCGCGCAGCCTGGAGTTGGCGGCCACTCCCCCGCCGAGGCACACACCGTTGACAGCGAAGGTCTCGGCAGCACGCATGGTCTTGGTGACGAGCACGTCGACCACCGCTTCTTGGAACCCAGCGCAGAGATCGGCGTTGTCGGCGTCTCGGTTCTTGCGGACGTAGTTGATGACCGAGGTCTTCATCCCGCTGAACGAGAAATCGAGGCCGTCGTTGATGAGGCCTCGGGGGAAGCCGATGGCGTCACGGTCGCCCTCGAGCGCGAGCTTGTCGACAACGGGCCCACCCGGGTAGCCGAGGCCGAGATAGCGGGCCACCTTGTCGAAGGCTTCACCGGCAGCGTCGTCGATGGTCGACCCAAGGATGCGGTACTTCCCACGCTCCTCGAGGTGGACGATCATCGTGTGCCCACCCGAGACCAAAAGCACGGCAAGTGGTGGTTCGAGGTCTGGCCGTTCGAGGAACGTGGCGAAGAGATGGCCCTCCATGTGGTTGACCCCGACGTACCGAATCCCCCACGCCAAGGACAGCGCCTTGGCCGCCGACACGCCAATGAGCAATGCACCGATCAGCCCGGGCCCATGCGTGGCGGCAACAGCATCGAGATCGGTTCCCGCCATACCGGCTTCGGCCAGCGCCTGGTTGATCACCGGTTCGAGCATCTCGAGGTGAGCACGGCTCGCCACTTCGGGAACCACGCCACCGAAGCCCGCGTGCAATTCGATCTGGCTCGACACGATGTTGGTCAGCACCTCGGTGCCGCCGCGCACGATCGAGACCGAGGTCTCGTCGCAGCTGGTCTCGATCGCCATCACCACGCGCTCGCCCAACGGACGCATCTCTGTCGCGCTCATGATGCGGTCTCCGATCGAGCGGCCGCGTTGGCCATGTTGTCGTGCAGCCAAAAGATCAAGCCGTCCTCTTTCGTGCCGTCGGGGTTGCGGTAGTAGCCCGGGCGGTTACCAACGGGTGCGAAACCGAACGATCGATACAGCCCGATAGCCCCGGAGTTCGACGCTCGCACCTCGAGCGTGATGGCGTCGACGCCGGCGTCAGCAGCGACGGCAAAGAGGTCGTCGCACAAGCGACGGGCGATTCCCGAGCGTCGCATCTGGGGAGCCACCGCGATGTTCATGAGGTGACCCTCAGCTTCGGGATCGTCGAGACCAACGAACATCATCCCGGCGAAGCCGACGATGCGATCGCTTGTTTCAGCGACGAGCCAGTGGCGGCTCGGCGCGTCGACGGTGAACTCGCCCTCGAAGAGCGCGGCCGACCAGGGCTCGGGGCTGACGGCAGCCTCGATGGCTGCCACCGCAGCGATGTCGGCCCGATCCATTTCCCGGATCCTGATGGCGGTCACGAGTTGTGCCTGGTCTTGATGTTGATCTGGACGTCGGCGTCGCGCAGGTAGAGCGGTTCGACCTCGGGTCCTGGCACCGGGGTTCGACCGAACGCCAGGCGGGCCAGCGTGGCGGCTTGTGGTTCACGACCCGCCACGTGCTGAGCGTCTACGTAGGACTCGAGGTAGCGATCGGCGCCATCGCCGAGAATTGTGTCGCCCGCTTCGATCAGCGTTGCCATGTCGACAGCCGGACCGACCAACGCTTGGCCAACAGCCACACCGTCGACGAAACGCTGTTGGAAGACTTCGCTACGGCGAGCATCGATGACTGCGTTGACCGGGCCTGGTTCATCGGCGGCCAAGAGTTCGAGGCTCGTGATGCCAACCACGGGGGCGTCGACGGCAAGCGCCAGTGAACGAACCGTGGCCAACCCCACGCGCAGTCCAGTGAATCGACCAGGGCCGATGTCCACGGCGAACACGTCAACGTCGGAGACAGTCCAACCGGCGGCGGCCAACACCGAGGCGATCATCGGGGTGATCTCTTCGGCGTGGCGACGGTCGGTGGTGACCTGCTGCGATGCCGCTAGCCGCATCTGGGCAGCGTCAGCGAGGCTGGCAGCCGCCACCCCGACCACAGCGGTCGACGAGGTCACAGCGAGGATCCGTTTCATGCCACCCACCCTTCGATGGCGGCCGCGAGGTCTGGCAGGCGGACATCCCATGTCGGACCGCCGGCCTCGATCTGGATGATGCGATCGTCGTCGGCCCCTTCCACGCTTTCGGGGTACCGCAACCGAATCGTGAGGTGATCCACCGGCAACACTTCGGTGATCTCTTCGCCCCACTCGATCACGGTGAGGCCGACCTCGAGCAGTTCGGGCAGGTCGAGGTCGAGCGTCTCGGCGATGTCGTCGAGGCGGTACACATCGAGGTGGTTGAGTTCGATTCGACCCTGGTCGTAGCGATTGATCAGCGTGAAGGTCGGGCTGGTCATTCGCTCGGTGATACCGAGCCCAGCACCCATGCCCTGGGTGAAGCAGGTCTTGCCTGCGCCGAGGTCGCCAGCAAGGACGATGAGGTCGCCCACGCGCATCTCGGCAGACAACGCCGCGGCGAGGGCCTGCGTGCCCTGAGGGCTCGAAGTGGCGGCGAGAATCACGTGTTGCAGGCTACGGCCCTCCGCCCGATCGAGCGCCTAGGTCATCGCCTTCATCACGAGGGCAAGCGTTTGCGCTCAGCGGCTGGCAAGCCGGAGGCGCGCCGCCGGTTCGGCTGCCAGTACCGCAGCTCCACCGGTACCGATCAAACCAAAGCCGACAAGGAACAACCATGCGCTGAGGCCGGTGTTCGGCAGTTCCTCCATGGCGTCTTCCTCGGAGAGGAAGGTGAGGCGGACGTAGCTGACGACGGCGGATGTTTCGTCTTCGGTGAGACGGTCGCTGTATGCGGGCATCGAGCCCTTGCCGTTCGTGACGCTGGCCACGTGCACGGCTCGGTCTGGTTGTTCCACGGCGAGGTCGATCAGGGACCGCCCGGCAGGCGAGCCTGAACCGTCGGAGCCATGACAACCGGCGCAACCCTGGGCGCGGTAGATCTCGAGGCCTTCGCCGAGATCACCTGGATCATCTTGTGCCGCCGCCGGAGTTGCACACAACACCAGTGCGGCGCCGAGGAAGAGGACTGCTGAACCCCTGACAACAGAGGAGCTCAGCCTTTCGAACAGTGTCTCGACTGGTGTCGTTGCAGGCATCCGGACAACGTAACCCAAGCAGCGATCAGGTCAAGGTGGGCGCACCGTTCCAGCGCAGACGTGCCACGCTGTTCACATGACGAGTCCGATGAGTCCTGATGCGATCGTTGAGGCGGCGAAGCGCAGTGATGTTCGCACCACCCCGATCGTCGAGATCCCGGCGGCTGCGCTGGTCGATCTTCCGCAGTGGGCCAACACGTCACTTGTGTTGAAGCTCGAGCACCTCCAGCACAGCGGCTCGTTCAAGGCTCGTGGCGCCGCTCATTTCATGGCGACCCAAACCATCGGGGCCGACGGTGTGGTTGCTGCTTCCGGCGGCAACCATGGCGCAGCCGTGGCCTGGGCCGCCAGTGAGTTCGGGCATACTGCCAACATCTTCGTGCCGACCATCGCTTCCCCGGCGAAGGTCGGGGTACTGCGCCGGTTCGGGGCAACAGTCCACCACCAGGGAACGGTCTTCAGCGAGGCCCACGCTGCCAGCATGGAATGGGCGAAATCGCACGACGCCACGACGATTCACCCATACAACGACCCGGTCGTGATGGCGGGTGCTGGCACGGCCAGCCGAGAGTTCGAACGTCAGGCTGGGCTGCTGGATGCCGTGCTCGTGGCTTGCGGAGGCGGCGGATTGGCTGGGAGTGCTGCGTCGTGGTTCGGGACGCGTGTCGAGGTGGTGGCATGCGAGACCGCAGGAACCGCCACCTACGCCGCCGCGGTGGCTGCCGGTGAGCCGGTCGATGTCGAGGTCAGCGGCCTCGCCGCCGATGCGCTCGGGGCAACGAAGCTGGGCCAGAACCCATGGGACACCCTGCATGCTGTCGGGGCGCCGAGTGTCGTGGTGACCGACGAGCAACTGGCTGACGCCCAGCAGCGTTTGTGGGACCGACTGAGGTTGGTGATCGAGCCGTCGGCCGCTGCACCCATTGCTGCGCTGATCGCTGGCGACTGGGAACCGCGAGCGCGGTTGGCCGGGCGGGTTGGTGTCATCTTGTGCGGCGGCAACACTGATCCCAGCAGGCTCCAGTGATCGAGACATGCGGCTGATGCGCTGGCCAATTGATGCCACCGCCGGTCGACGCACTGCTGGCGCCAATCACCACAGCCGGTCGACTGGGCTGAGCGCTCCGAGCGCGGCGTCGTTGTTCCACTCGACGAGGCCGATCAGCACGGTGCCGCCAACCAGCAGCAGGGCGGTGGTCGACAGCGTGATCTTGGTTTGGAGTGACCAAGGTTTGGGCTGGCGGATCGCCTTCGAGAGCTCGAAAACGACACAGCCGATGTCGCGGTGAAGATCGCGTCGCTGAAACTGACATCGTCAGCATCGTGACTGAGTGGCGACCAGAGCAGAAGGGCGCCAAGCAGGATCAAACCGCTGAACGCGCCGAGCACCACAGCGCTCGGCGCGGCCAGTCGTGTGGAGAACGGTCGCCTCACCGCGGTTGGCCGTCAACGTTGGCCTCGTAGTCGATGGCCCACAGATTCTGACTGGTCTGCCAGAGCAAGATCGTGAGGGCGATTGCGTTGAGACCGAGGATGACCGGCACGCCCCACGAAAAGACGTCGGTGCCGACGAAGGCCACGAAGGTGTTGAGAGCGATGTAGCCGATGCGAATCTCAGTCGGCCCGATGCCGTAGTAGGCGATCTGGAATTGATTGGTCGCAGCGAAGCTGAGAAACGAGGTGGCCATCATGGCGCAGGTGATCAGGAGCAGGAGGTAGAAGAGGATTTCGGTGCCTTCGGGGGCGAGGAACGAGTAGCCGATCACGATGCTGCCGGCGAAACCGAGGTCGAGGATGTGGTCCATGAAGAAGCCCCACTTCACGAGACCCTGCTTGCGGTACTTGCCCAGTGAGCCGTCGAAGGAATCGGTCAGCCACTGGCCGAAGACCATGACCGAGATGGCGTGCATCCACACCAGATTTTCCTTTGCCAGCCAGCCGAAGATGATCGTGCCGGCCGACCACAGCACGGTGACCATCGTGAGGTGGTGGCTCATGATCGGCTTGGGAACCTTGGGGATACCCCAATCGATGAATCGGCGTTCGAGTGGACCGAGGAGGGACGTGCCCTTCTTCTTGTCACCAGCAAAAGCGGGAGGTGCGTTCTCGGTCATGTCAGTCCTTGCTTCTTAATGATCGGCTTCTTAACGATCAGCTTCCCAATGATCGGATTGCGGAGACGACGGCGTGCTGGACGAGCACGCGTACGTGGGCGGGATCGGCGGCTTCTTGATCGACAGTTCCCGTGGCAGCAACCACGAGTGCGTCTCCGTCAGCAGACGTGTGGGCCGGATGGAGCGCTCTGGCGAAACCGTCATGTCCGCTCTGGGCCGCCAGGTGACAATCGGCCTTGGAGAGCTTGACGTTGGTGACGACGATGCCAATGGTTGTGTTGCCGAAGTCAGAGTCGGCAGCAGCAAAGCGCGGACCTGGGTCGGCTGTGGTGGTGCCATCGTCGATCCAGCCCAGTGCGTTGACCGCGATGAGCGCACTGACGACGATGTCGCCACTACGGATCGTGGCCGTGCCCAGACCGCCTGGCGTGGTGGTGTCTGGCCCTCCCCACTTGCCGACGGTGGCGCCGGTGCCGGCGCCGACCAGGCCCACCCGGTGCGGGCCGTCAGTTGCAGCCGCAGCAGCAGTTGCCCCGTTCGCGGCGGTGGGTCTGACGGTGCCGTCGCCGGTGGTCAGGTCGTACAGACTCATGCCGACCACGATCGGTACGGGCCCGGCCTTGGTCGAAAAACCGCGACCCTGCTGCTCGAGCCAGCCCACGGCGCCATCGCCGGCGGCCAGCCCGAAGGCGGAACCGCCGGACAGCACCACGGCATCGATCGTCGAGACCAGACGGAGCGGATCGAGCAGCGCGAACTCGCGAGTGGCCGGCGCACCCCCGCGGATCTCGCCTGATGCGATCGTGTTCTCTGGCAGAACCACCACCGTGCAACCCGTTTTTGCATCAGCGTTGGTCCAGTGCCCCACCCGGACTCCGGGCACGTCGGTCAGCATGCGGCGAATGCTAGGACCCCGTCACCAGTGAGGTGACGATGGCGTGCCCCTCACAGGTCATGGCGGTGATGCGCATGTCGTAGTCGACAATGACGGTGGGCCAGGCGAAGCGTTGCATTGCATCGGCCAGGTCGACGGTGGCCAACCGGCGCTCGGCGAGGTTCGCCACAGCGTCAGCCAGACGGGTGCCGAACGTGCCAACGGGGTAGAGCGCTGCGTCGTGCAATTCTGGCGGGATGAGTTCGGGATAGCTGAGGGCGGCTGGGAGCACGGGGACGCAACCGGCCATCAGCGCCTCGACGACGGCAATGCCGAAGAACTCGTGGTTGGCGCAGCTGACCACGAGGTCGGCTGCGTGCAGCCAGCGCTCGTACTCGGCACGTTCGAAGGGTCCCGCAGCGAGCAGTCGGTCGGCGTGTTCGTCGATGATCACTTCTCTGTCGGGCGAGCCGGCTGGGTCTTCGCCGGCTAGCACGAGGCGGAAGTCGAGGCCGGCATCGGCGAGCTTCGAGAGGGCACGCCGGAAGACCTCGGGCGCTTTGTCTGGCTCCCAGCGATGGGGCCACAAGATGATCGGCGAGCCTTCGCTCGGGAGCCGCACCCCTGCTGGCGGCTCGACGCCTACCGGTACCACGTGGAAGCTGCCAGAGATCTCATCGATCGGGAGCGGCTCAGGTTGCGACGCAGCCCAAGCGGGGAGGGCCTCGACGACCGCATCTCGATGGAAGGCCGAGTTGAACCACACCTGGTCCGAGGCGAGCCACGACTCCCAGTTGCGAAAGGTGACGTCGGGATCCGGTGCCACCGAAGCCGTCGGGTAGATCAGTTGCGTCTCGTGCATGTAGGTGACCACCGGCAGGTCTGGTGAAGGCCGAAGGTGACCGAGCAGAGCGGCGACATCGACCAGGCCGCTGACCAGCAGCAAATCCGGCTCGCCGCGCTCGACGATCTCGGAGGCAATCGCGTCAGCGAGTGGGGCAGCGCCTGCTCGAAGGCGCCAGCGCCAGAGGGTGGGCTCGAGGCCGACGACGGCGATGTCGTGCGAGCTGTGAATGGCCAAGCCCTCAGCCCATGCTCGATGAGAACCACCGAACCATGGCTCGGCCAGGATGACCCGAGCCATCAGCCCTGGCCGGGACGAACCGCAGCCTTGGCCAGGAGCGAGCGCAGCATCTCGTTGACCTCGTCGGGTCGTTCGAGCATCAACTGGTGGCCCGCATCGGGAACGACGGTGACCGTTGCGTCCGGCAGCGCCCTGGCCAGCCGACGACTTTCCCGCACGGGAGTGAGCGGGTCACGGCTGCCAACGATGATCGAAGCCGGCAGGTCGCATTCGGTAAGGGCTTCGAGCACATCGTGGTCGAGAATCGACGGAGCGGCAGCGAGGAACTGATCGACCTCGAGCGACTCGAATGCGGCCGCTGTCTCTCGCACGTCCCGGAGATCCGGACGCTTGCCGAAGGTGGAACGCACGAGGATCTGGCCGAGGTCGTTGTCAGGGATCGAGGTGAGGCGATTGGTCAACTCGGGGAAACGAACGGCGAACGACGAGGCGGGGGCCGATGCGTTCTGCAGAAAACCGTTGGCCAACCCGACCGGGCTTCGACCTGCGGTCGAGATGAACCCCAGTCCGGCCACACGAGACTGCACGGAATCGTCTTCCAGCCCGTGATCGGCATTCCAGAAGTCAGCAATGAAGCGGCCGAGCACCATGCCGCCCATCGAGTGACCGGCAATGACCGCACCCTCGAGGTCGAGGGTTTCGAGCAGCAGAGCGAGGTCCCTTGCGTTGGCTTCGATCGATGCACCATCGCTGCCAGCCGTGGAAAGACCGTGGCCCCGCAAATCGACGGCGATCACGCGAGCCTCGTCGGCGAGTTCCCATTGTCTGTGCCACACGTCGGCCCGAAGCGTGATGCCATGCAGCAAGATCAGGGGTGGCCCATCCCCAGCTTCGACACCACGGATCACTCCGCCATCGGGGGTGGGGATCTCGAAGTCGACCGCGAGTTCAGGACGCGGCGAGGCAACAGACTCGGTGCCGCGACGAAGTGGGAGCGTCGCCAGCTGCTCGGCAGCAACACCCGTCAGCAGTCCAGCACCGAGCGAAAGCCAGTTCATGGGCGAACTCGCCGATTGATGTACTTGCGGGCGACCCGGCCGCCACCTGACCAACACACCATCATGAGCGAACCCGCCGATTGATGTACTTGCGGGCGACCCGGTCGGTGATGCCGCAGGTGATTTCGTAGTTGATGGTGTCGAGCGCAGCGGCCAGATCGTCGGCGGTCACGGTCTGGTCGCCTTGGGTGCCGATCAACACCACCTCGTCACCGGGCTCGATGACGTCATCACCACAGTCGATCACCATCTGGTCCATGGTCACGACCCCCAGGATGCGGCGCCTCTTTCCACCGATCAGCACCAGAGGTGGGCCGTTCCACAGTGCACGGCGATAGCCATCGGCGTAACCAACCGGCACCGTCACCGCTGTGGTTGGCTCAGTCACTTCGGTGCGTTGCCCGTAACTCACTCGGTCCCCCGCCTGCAGCTGCTTCACGAGGCTGACCTTGCTGGTCCAGCTGAGTGCTGGCTGCAGATCGAGCACACCGGCCAACTCGGGGCTTGGCGGCAAGCCGTAGAGCGAAATACCACAACGGATCACGTCACGGTGCGATCGGGGCCAGGCGTGCACGCCGGCAGAGTTGGCGGCGTGGGTGCGGAGCACCTCGATACCAGCGGCCTCGATACTGCCGAGGACCACGTCGAAGCGATCGAGCTGTTCATCGTTGAAGGCTTCGCCTGGCACGTCAGCCATGGCGAGGTGGGTCCACACCGATGACAGCGCCAGCATCGGTGCGGCGACGATCTCTTCGGCTCGGGCCACAGCGTCGACGGGTGCAGCGCCCACGCGGTGCATGCCGGTGTCGACCTTGAGATGAACCGAGAGGCCAGTGCCTTTGGGAGCCGTCGGCGCCGCCGCAGCAGCCATGTCGATCCCGGCGTGGGTGTAGACGGTGGCTTGCAGGTCGTAATCGGCCACGTCGATCCACTCACGAGCCTCTGGCTCGGAGAGAACCCAGATGGGCACCTCGAGGCCTGCGTTGCGCAAGCGACAGCCCTCGACCACCCGAGCCACGGCAAGAATGGTCGCCCCGGCGGTGATGGCCGCATGGGCGGCCGCGACCTCACCGTGCCCGTAGCCATTGGCTTTCACCACGGCGCAGAGCTCGGCGCCCGGCGCAGCCGCCTGCAGCACGGCGGCGTTGTGGCGGATTGCAGCCAGGTCGATGGTTGCGGTGGAGCGACTCACCGACGCAAGGCTAGGACGTTCGCCCAGGAGACGGCGGACAGCCTGTGGTCTAGCGTTGCCGCTGTGACTCTCTTCACAGGCGACGAAGCGTTGGCGACCGCCGCAAATCAGCGGTCGAGCGAGCTCCGCTCCCCTGCGCTCGTGATGCAGCCGGCCACGCTCGGCGCGGCCCGGCTCACCAAGCACAGCTTCAGCCGTTCGATGCTGCGAAAGGCTGCCCGCAACGGCTGGACCGGTCGGCGCAGAACATTCGACATGGACGAGCTCGGACAGGGTGAGGTTGTGTACGAAGTCAACGCGGGCGATCACGTGCTGACCTTCGTTGGCTTCACGCGGGTGATCGACGAGGCCGAGCACACCGACCGGGTGATCGGCGGGGCGTGGGAAATCACAGCAGCATTGGTCGACGGACCGGTCGATGACGCGCTCATGGATGAGCTGCGGGCGAACGTGCCCCGTCAAGAACGGGGCCGTTTCGGGGCAAACGTTCTGGTGCTCACCCGAGGCAATCGCAGCGTTCGTTTCTTCGAGAGCATCATCGGTCGGCTGGCTGCTGGCTTGCAGCCCGATCCCAACGATGTCGCCGACGCCGGCTACCTCATGCGCAGTACTGCCTTTTACGGCAACGGCAAGTTCGGCATGCGGTCGTTCGAGGGGTACGACGTCGATCACCCGGTTGCGGTTCCGTATCGAGCACAGATGCTGTGCGGCTGGCTCTACCGCGAGCTCAGTTACGACGTGATCGAGCACTGCGCTCGGGTGAAAGGTGGCGAGGTCGCAGTCGGCTTCGACGAGGAGTGGCGGCGGTATTTCGGACTGGGCAATGCGACCGGGCTCGGGCTGGTGCCCTATGCAATGAAACATCCGCGTGTGATCAACGCATGGATCATGATTCGTGAGTTGGCCCTTGCCGATGTCCGAGCGATGCCAGGCAGGCCAGATCGAGTCGCTGCGCTGCGGATGTGGATCGAACGGACGCAACAGCACTTTGCTTCTGCCTCAGCTGACGATGCGGCCCCGTTTCTGTCGCCGCGTGAGATCGAGTCGTTGGCCTGCGACGTCGGCGTTGCCCTCGATCGCTGTTCGAGCGATCGGCCCTTCGACGAGTTGTACCGGTGGGCTGAGGGCCAGGGGACCGAGTGCCGCGAGTTGGTGGTGTCGCTGCTGATCGAACTACATGAAGCTGATGACACTGAGATGGATCAGTTGTTGGTCGCTGATGAAGGTACGACGATCGATGCGCCAGGCACGGTGGCCGAAACGCTGACGCTGCTGCGTGACCGATTCGACTGGCTGGACTCGCTCGACCTCGAAGGGGTCGACGCTGATCACTATTGGTGGGTGCTCAGTGACAACAACGAGGAGCCCCGCCGGGTGCGCCGCAGCGCGCTGGCACCCGAGGGTCGCGACCTGGCCGTCGACGTGGCCTTGCGGATGCATCGCTTCGGACAGGCGCTCGCCGCATGCGCTGGCGGCGAGTCCATCGAGACGTTCCTCGTCGAGAATTGCGAGCATCGCTTCGCCTTTCAGCGGTTGATCACCAGCGACCGCCGCTACGGCGAACCTCGGGACAACGTGTGTGATCGCGAGCACCTGCCGCTGCAACTGCAGCGATTCCAGCTGGCGATGTACGGCATGGACAACTTCAAGCCCAAGTCGACCGATTGGCTGCGGGTGACCCTGTTCCAGGGAGCGCCCCGCCTTGCCGACCTCGCCGACAGCGCTGCGATGAAAGACCATGCGATGAATGACGGGTGGGTGCTCCCGGCACGTCCTGGACAGCAGACAGGAACGAACGCATGATCATCGATGGTTTGCAGATCAACGACTGGTCTCGGCCGGTGGTGGAAGAGGTTCGATCCGGCGGGGTGAACGTGGTGCATGCCACGGTCGGCGTGTGGGAAGACCTTGCCGGTGCGATGACTCGCATCGGAGCGTTCCGCCACTTCGTCCGGTCGAACAGCGACATCATCGGCATCGTCACCACCATCGACGAGATGCACGCAGCCGAGGCCGACGGGGTGCTCGGCATCGTCCTCGGGTTCCAGAACTCGACCATGCTCGGAGACGACCCCGAGATGGCCCAGATGTTCGCCGATGTCGGCGTGCGCGTCGTGCAGCTCACCTACAACATCGCCAACCATCTGGGCTCGAGCTGCTGGGAACCCAACGATGCTGGGCTCACTCGGATGGGTCACCGCATGGTCGGTGCACTCAACGACGCCGGGGTACTGATCGACATCTCCCATGTCGGCACCAACACCGGGCGCGAGGCGGCCGAGGTCAGTTCGAAGCCCATTGCGGTCACCCATGGCAACCCGCGCTCGTTCTGCGATTCGATGCGCAACAAGACCGATGACGTGCTCGATGCTGTCGCCGCTGGTGGCGGCATCATCGGCTGCACGCTCTACCCACTGTTCATGGGCGGCGCCGACGTCACCCGCCGCCAGTACTGCCAGATGCTGGCCGACCTCGCCGAGCGCATCGGCGTCGACCACGTCGCCATTGGGTCTGACGCCGTTCTCGGTTGGCAGAGCGATGCGCTCGGCTGGATGCGCAGCGGACGCTGGGACCGCCCGACGGCCCCCGACGAAGTGCCGGACTTTCCGCCATGGCCTTCGTGGTTCGACGGACCGAAGGACTTCCCTTCTTTGGCCGAGGGCCTCGATGAGGTCGGCTTCTCCCCCACCGAGCGCGATGCGGTTTTGGGCAACAACTGGCTGCGGGTGTTCGGGACCGCCTTCGCGTGAGCGACGGCGCTGCACTCATCGTCGTGGCGCCTCGCGAACTGACCGATCTCGTCTATCGGTGTGCTCGCACGGCTGGCGTGCGGGTTGGCACAGCCCGCACGCTCGCCACCCGTTGGACCGAGGCTGCATTTGCTGCCGCCAACACCAACCCTCGTGATGCAGCTCGCCACGGCCTGTCGGTCGACCGGGCCGCGTTCGACTGCTTGAGCCATGCCGCCGAGGCGTTTCTGGTTTCCGAGCAACTCCTCGACGAGATCGCCAAGTCCTAGCTGATTGTCGAGCCGACCCTCTTCGGTCGTGTATGCTGATTTGCATGCAAAGTACGAGCGTTCGCATCGACACCACCACCCATGACGAGCTCAAACGTCTCGCTGCGGAACTCAACACCACGGTTGGCAACACCGTGTCCCTAGCAGTGAAAGCCCTTCGGCAAGATCGCGTCGGCGCTGATCTCGCCACCCCACTCCGAGACGACGAGTTGGCATGGCTCGATGCTGACCTCGGGTGAAGTCGTAGATCTCGAGCTAGGCACACCCGAAGGCAGCGAGGCTGGCTTCCGCCATCCAGCTGTGCTCGTAACCGCTCAACGAATCCTCGATGCCGAGCCATCGGTCGTGCATGTCGTCCCGCTCACAAGCACCATCCGCCCGTTCGGTTCCGAAGTGGCCATCGAACCCGACGAGGCCAACGGTCTCGACGCAACCTCGGCAGCGCAGTGCCAACACATCCGAGCGATCTCTCCCGCGAGGATCAGCGGTGTGCGAGGCAACGTAGGAACCGTGGTCCTGGCGCAGCTTCGAGAAAGCCTCGCAATCATTTTCGACCTGCCCTGACATCAGCCGAAGTAGCGGTGCTCACCCAGGCGTGTCGGGTGCGATGAAGTCTCTCAGGACCGTGAACGCACGATTGTCCGGCCCGGTTGCGGAAGAGCCCGGATCAAGCGACGCTCAGCGGATGCTCCCTTCGCCATCCGGTCCGGTCGATGGCGTCACCTACATCGATGACCCTGCCGATCCCCGCCTCGACGACTACCGCGAACTGAACAGCATTGCGGTGCGCGCCGAGATGGAACGCGACGAGTACTTCATGGGCGAGGGCTACGTGCCCATCGACCGGATGCTCGACTCGGGCCATCGCATGCGCTCGGTGCTGCTGCATCCCAAACGGCTCAAGCGGTTCATTCCAACGATGTCGCAGCCCGAGATGGCAGGAGTGCCGGTCTACGTGGCCGAGCAAGAGGTGCTCGTCGAGGTCGTCGGCTTCAACATGTACCGCTGCTGCCTGGCGTCGGCCTTTCGTGCGCCGATGCCAACCGTTGCCGAGCTGGCGAGCACCTGCCGGCGGCTGGTCGTGTTGGAAGCCCTCAACGACGACCAGAACGTGGGCGCAATCGCAAGGGCTGCTCGCGCCTTCGGCATCGACGGCATGGTCATCAGCCCCACCTGCAACGATCCCTACCAGCGCCGAACGGTCAGGGTCAGCATGGGCGAGATCCTGCACATCCCGGTCGCTCGAGCCAGCACCGAGAACTGGCCGAGTGCTCTCAGGGCGCTGCACGACGCCGGCTTCGAGACGTGGGCCCTCACACCCGACGCCGAGGCCGTAGACCTCTGGGACATGTTGGTCCCCGAGCGAGTGGCAGCGATGCTCGGCGCCGAAGGCCACGGCCTCGAGACCGAAACGATGACGGCTGCAACCCACAAGGTGCGCATCCCGATCTCGCCAAACGTCGATTCGCTCAACGTCGGCCACGCTGCCGCTGTCACCTTCGCAGCGATCAGTCGTCCTCCTCGATCCTGAGGTTCAAGCCTTTCGCCACACCGACACGTGGGCCGGCGATTCCCCGGTGAAGGGCGACCGGCTCCAATCTGCCCAGCGGTGCTCGAGCGTCATGCCAGCAAGCTGCGCCATCAGATCGAGCTCGGACGGCCAGACATAGCGGAAGGCGCCGGACAGCGTACGAACGTCGTCACCGTCGAGGTAGTAGTGGTGCGAGACGAGGATCTGGCCGACGGGGTCGATGAACTCGTCGAACCCGAGGTGGTGCGGCGTGATCTCGTTGGTCCGGATCGTTTCGCCCGGAGGCAGCGAGGCCAGCTTTGGAACGTTGTTCTGGATCAGGAAGCGCCCGCCAGGAGCAAGGTGAGCGGCAGCGTTGCGGAAACACTCGACCTGAAGCGCTTGGGTACGTAGATTCCCGATGGTGTTGAACACGAGATAGACCAGGGCAGCGTCATCGGAGATCTGCGTGGCGGTCATGTCGCCGATGGTCACCGGAACTCGATCGGCACCTGGCTTCTTCGCCAACTGATCGAGCATTGACTGCGAGGCGTCGAGCCCACTGACCGCCACGCCAGTAGCGGCAAGCGGCAGGGCCAGCCGGCCCGTCCCAACGGCGAACTCGACCACCGACCCACCGTCGGCGAGATCGCTGAGAACACCAACGGCGGCCTCGATCAACGCAGGTTCGAATCGTTCCGCCACCGATGCGTCGTAGTTGGCGGCAACGACGGGATCGAGGTGCTGGTCCGGTACTGCAAGATGATCAACCATGTCGCAGCCTTACACGTCCGGCGCTCGGACCTGGCCGAATTCGAGCAGCCAGTCGTCCATACTGACGGCCATGGACCTCGACGCACTGCTGGCTTTGGAAACGCAGGTGTGGGAAGCGCTCCGAACGGGAGACGCCACTGCCGATGCTGATCTTCTGGCCGAAGACTTCGTCGGCCTCTACCCGACGGGCTTCGCAGACCGCAGCGATCATGCCGGGCAACTCGACCACGGCCCGACCTTCGGCGACCAACACCGATTCGATGTACGTCTCATCGGTGTGGACCCGGCGTGATGGCCGCTGGATCAACGTCTTCAGCCAAGACACACCGGTGGATCCAACCGCAGTCGTCCCTTGAACCCAGGCTCAGTCGAAGGTGAATGGCGACTCCGGAAGCACGATCTTGACCGGCTCGGCCTCGTCGATCGTGGCCAGATGCAACAAGAAGCTGCCGATACCGGCGGCCCCTTGCATGTAGCCCGTTTGGGCTTCGACGAACTCTGGTCTGCTGCGATGCTCGGCCTGAGGCCACGACCTGGCACCGTCGGCTACCTCGCTGACCGCCAACACCGCATCGCCGACTCGCTTTGCAAAGTCGAGGTAGTTCGCATCGCCGGTGAGCCGATAGAGCGACAGTGCGTAGTCACCAACGCCGGCATCGCCGCAGCACTGGCCGTAGTTGTTCCACAAGCCATCGGAACGCACCTCGGGTGCACCGGTGGCGATGAGCCCGGCCATGTTGGCGTGCAGATGCTGGCTCCAGATCTCGTCGCCGGTGATCTCATGCAGCAAGTGAAAGAGCCGCCCCGTCCCGGCCGGGCCGTGGCACTGCCCGAGGTAGCACAGACCACGAGGTCGGCCCTCGTGCGAGTGCTGCACCAAGAATGATGGTTCATCACCAGCTGGTTCGGTCGGGATGATGTTGGCCATCACGTAGCCGGCCGCAGCAATCGCTGTGTCGAGAAGATCCTGGTCGCCGGTTTCGCGATGGAGGTCGGCAAAGAAGTAGGCAACGCCCGATGCTCCGTGAGCGAAGTTCGGAGCGGTGAACGGGAAGGGCTGGTCGGCCATCATCAGCCAGTTCGGGCCGTCGTCAGAGTCGACCGACATCTCCAGCAGACGGTCGGCCACTTGCCGAGCCCAACCGAGAGCTCGATCGTCGAGCCCCTTGCGGTGGGCGTACATCAACACGGTTCCAGTGCCCGCAGCGCCGATGCTCAGGTCGAGCACCTCGCGGTCCCCCGTCATGCCGGTGATGTCGGAGAACGGCATCGGTTCTATCCAGCCGATCCCCGACCCGAGGGGTTGGGCGAGCGCCATGATGCGACCGAGCACGTCGATGGCAGCGTCACGAAAGCGTGCCTCTCCCGAGGCTTCGGCCAGTTCGTTCAGCACGAAGACGTGGCCCGACCCGCCCGAGTAGATGGCGCACGACAAGAAGTCCCGTCCGCCGAGAGCTTCCACGATCTCGTCGCCAGCAGCGACGGCTCGCTCGAGGTGCTTTGCGTCGCCGGTCGCCCGGTGCAGTTCGAGCTGGAAGAGAACAATGCCAGCGGTGCCGTGGTAGAGCGTGATCGGCGTTTCCGGCGTGGTGGGCGTTCGAGCCCACACATTGCCGCGTCGACACTGTTCAATGAAAAGGTCGGCTTCGAGCGCCCGGTCAAGCAGTTCTTGCGTGGTCATGAGGCAGTCTCGCAGAAGCGGGCGATGCTGGCCGCCGTCTCGTAGGAGACATCGGGGCACGCGATCGACAAGATTTCGGTCCCGTGCACGGTGCCCATCACGGTGCGGCACTGCGCTTGCACGCCTGCCCGCACGAGCAGCCGATAGAACTCGACTCCCTCATCTCGCAGCGGGTCGCACTCGTTCACGCTGATGAATGTCGGTGGAAATCCAGCCACGTCCTCTTCTGTCGCGAACGACGGCCACGCCAGCGGGTTGCCAGCTTCGAATGCCTCGATGCCGTAGGCCATGCGGCCGCCGTTGCCTTCGAGGTTCAGCACGATTCCAGCGTTCTCGGTCGACGACGGGAATCGTTCATCGGGCCAGGCACCTGCGATGTATGGGCAAAGGGCGTAGAGGCCTCGGATCAGGCTGAGATCGCCGTCCTGCTTCAGTTGGAGCGCGGTGGCGATAGCGAGGTTCCCTCCTCCGCTCTCGCCTGACACCACGATTCGTCCGGAGTCGATCCCCAGTTCCTCGGCATTGGCGACGATGTGGCGAAGGCCAGACACACAATCGTTGAGGCCAGCAGGGAACGGCTCGACTTCCGGGGCCGACGAAGGCAACAGTGCGTTGCGGAAATCGACCATCGCCACCGCGACCCCTTGGCCAGCGAGGATTCGACCCCACGAGCGATACAGGCCGTTGAAGCACGACATCGTCTGCATGCCTCCGCCGTGGATGTAATAGACACAGGGCAGCGGCTCATCGCTCTGCCGATGAGCGATGTGCGGTTTGAAGATCTGCATCTTGATCGTGTTGCCGTCCGGCTGTGACTCGAACTCGATGGTCGAGACATCCAGGCCAGCTGACGGAGCGATCTCTTCACTGTCGGCCAGCTCGAGCCCGGCGTCGTAGGCCGCACGCTCGGCCAGCGCCTCCGGCTTGTTGACGATGGCGAGCAGCGTCTCACGATCAGGAACAACTGTAGGTTTCCCTTCAGGAAGCGCCCCCATGATTGCTTTTATGCGGGGGTCGATCCGTGGGTCGCTGGCGATCTTGTTCATGGCCGACAGGTTGGCATCTCTGACAGCAAGCGTCAGGTTCAGAGCATCAAGTCGAGCGCTGCGCTGAGCTTGCCTTCGTCGAGGTGCACACCACCGACAATGGTGAGCCCGATGACGACCGGCTCGGTGCGAGTCCAACCGAGAATCTGTGAGCGCTGATCTTCCTGCCCCTCCCACTCGGGCTCGGGCAGTTGTCCGATGATCACCTCGGCCAGGTGCTGCGCCGGCGGACCGTCGAGGTCATCGAGCCAGGGCCCGAGCCAGCGGATCTGGGGAATGTCGGTCCGGCACAAACACGCCAGCACTCGGCCAGGGCTGACCTCAGGGTCAATGGCCATGCGGGTCCAGGTCCACCATGTGTCGAGCAATGCCTCGACTGATCGACGCTCGCTGTCTGGCCAGCGCCGCCAGTCCACTTCGGCGAGGAGCCCGAACGGCTCGACGATGCTCATGTGTGCAAGCTGATCGGCAACGGCCAACTCGAGGAGGCGAGGGATCGCCTGCTTGGCTTCACCTGCGTGAGCGCGTGCCATGGCAGCGTCGTCGGCAAGCGAGGGAAACAGACTGTTTCGATCACCCAGCTCGTCCCACACCCGCTCAACTGCCCCGACGAGGGCGTTCACCTGGTCAACCGAGCCAGCGTTCGGCGACGTCGGAGATCGGCGCAGTGAGGAGGTCGACCGTTGGTACGTCTGCGAGCAGATCGTCACGGAACGACGGCGTCTTCTCGGTGACCACGTCGACGAGTTGTCGGTAGCGATCGCGGTAGCCCTGCAGGATCGAGCGAGCGGTTGCCGAGCCCAGATCTTTGTTGAGCTTGAGATGGCAGAGCGTGACACCCGTGGTTTCACCGTCCTTGACCTCGGGCACCATCAGCACGACTCGACCGTCAGAACCAACCGTGACGATCGGCCCGCGCTCGACAGCCACTCGGTGCTTGTTGCCTCGCAGCGTGGGATCACGATCAACTCTCGACGTGATGCCCGAAGCAATGCCGCCGCGGTCGGTCACGAAGATCTGAGCGCCGTCTCGAGGGTCACCTTCGATGCGGTATCGGGTGAAGCCGATCATCTCCTCGACCGCCGGCGACACAGCAGAGAGGGTCCGCAACGTGCGGTAGCTCAGACGGTCACGAGCACAGCCGGTGTCGAGGACATCCTTGATGAGCTGAGCTTGCAGCAAGCTCTCGTCAGTCCGGGAAATGCCAACGGTGACCGTTTTTGCCTGGTGCTTGATGGCGTCGACGGGGCGGGTCAGCTCGTCGATGGCATCGGTGAGCACCGCTGCAAGATCCTCGACGACAACGCCCGGCGTTCCGACCTTGCCGAACTCGATCTGGTAGCTCTCGAAGCGAGTGCCCCCGGTGGCGAAACGGTACAGGGATGACAGCTTGGCAGCCGTCGATGCCTCGAGGTGACCGTTGTACGTGCCAGCCCGAAGGGTCTCGAAATACTTGGTCGCCTGCGGTTGGATCTCGCGGGCGAAGGTGCCGAACCAGTCCTCGTCGGTGGCGCTCACATACCGCTCGATCGTCGCTCGCGTCTCACGCATCGGGCGAGCCGATGCATCGATGGCCAGCGCTGCCTCGTAGCCGAAGAGGTGGCCGACCACGGTCGACAACACGAAGGCCAACTGCGGGTGCGTTTCTGGAACAGCGATCACGTCGAGTGCAGCCGAGAAGCGATTCTCGCCTTCGGTGGCGATCACGATCGGGGCTGAGTTGTGCGCCCGGAAGATGGCAACTTCCTTGGCCACGTCATCAGCGTTCGATCCCGTGAGGCCCGCGGCGCAGATCAAGATCATCGGCTCGGATGACAGGTCGATGTGTTTCTTGTCTTCAGTGACGTCACAAGCGATCGACTTGTAACAGAGCTCGGAGAGCTTGATCCTGATCTCTCGAGCAGCGACGAAGTTCAGGCCGTTGCCGACCATTGCCCAGTACCGACGGCTCGGCGCATGCCGCATTGCAGCCGCACCGATCTCGTTCTGCTTCTCGATCGTGGTTCGCATGGCGTCGGGCAGCGCGCGCAGAGCACCGAGCAGAGCCTGCCGTTCCGAGCCGCCGCCGGTCGCTCCCGGCTGCAGACCGGCTACACCGATCGCCAGCAGGAAACCAGCAGCGATCTGGGCATAGAAGGCCTTGGTCGAGGCAACGCTCATCTCGACGTCGCGCCCGTCGGATGTATAGAGCACACCATCGGACTTGTCGACGAGGTCGCTACCGCGACGGTTCACGATCGCCAGCACAACAGCGCCGCGGCTGCGAGCGAGGTCAACGGTGCGGTTGGTGTCGGTGGTCGTACCGGACTGGCTGATGGCGACGATCAGTGTCGAAGACATGTCATCGTCGAGGTTGAAACCAGACAGCTCGGTTGCGGTTGATTTGTCGACCTGCACACCCGAACCATCCATGGCCCAATCGAACGCCGCCGCCACGGCCTCGCCGGCTACGGCAGCAGTTCCCTGCCCAATCACGAGGACACGAGAGAACGTGCCGTCGACGATGCGACGCTCGACCGACTCTGACACGGTCTCCCGACTGAGCTTCACTTCGAGGCCATTGTCGGTGTCGACCAGACGGCCACGCAGGGTTTTGGCGAACGAGTTCGGAGACTCGGTGATCTCCTTCAGGAGATAGTGGCGATAGTCGCCACGATCGATGTCGCGGGTCGTTACTGCTGGGGGCAGCCACTCGCTGTCGTCGATGGGAAGCGGCGTGGCGTCATAGGCAAAGCGGTGGAGCCCGGCTCGCTCGCCAGCCAGCCGGCCGGACACTCGAATGATCTGGCCGCGGCTCGCCGTCGGGTTGTCGGGATTGGCGGCAGTCTCGCCATCCATGCGCATGTAGCTGTGGGCATCCTCCACCACGCCGTAGGGCTCGGAGGCGATCACGAAGCAGTCCTCTGCCTGGCCGACGAACACACCCTGGCCGCTGCCGCGCAATGCGAGGTGTACATCATCGGGCGCAGCACTGGTGCTGATACCAATCGCCACAGAGCCTTCGAACTGGGCCACGGTGCGACGCACCGCCTCGTCGAGCTCATGCCCCTGCTCGATGGTGCGGCTGACGAGGGTGGGGATCACCTTCGCGTCGGTTGTGATCTCGCTTGCGATCTGCAGCTTGTCGAGCGCAATCAAGTCGGCAAAGTTGTCCACGTCGCCATTCAGCGTTGCCGTCACGTACGGCTGGTTGCCACCGCTCTGCTCGAGCTCGTCGGAGTTCACCGGGTGGGCGTTCGGCTCGCTGATGATCCCGACCGAAGCCCAACGGGTGTGGCCCAACACGGTGGCTTCAGCGGTCTCGGCCTGCAGGGCTCGATGCAGCAGTTCGTCGCTGGTGATCGCGGCTCGCATCGCCGCGGTGTTGTCACCGAGTTCGCCGATCTCCGCTGCAGCCTTGTAGATGAAGCTCAGCTGACCATCGGGAGTGCGGACCGCACCGTCGGTGAAGAGCGGATCCGATTGCCGCTTGGCCACGATGCCGGCGACGACAGGATCGGCAAGGTCGAGGTCGTGGCCGCGCACGAGGAGGTGAACGCCAGCACTGTCGCGGCCGCGCACTTCGAGCCGGTCGAGTGCGCTCAGCGCTTGCTGCACACTGAGGAAGGCAGCCATTGCTGCCGTTGACGGGTCACGCCCGGCCAGAGCTTCGACCGCACGGGCGGTACGAACTCGGTCACGTTCGATCGACCAGGCTGCATCCTTGGCCTCGATGAGCGTCGCATTGACGGCTTCGAGATTGCTGAGCGTGGCACCGACAACATCGAGGTGACCTTCGATGGCGCGAAGCGAGTTCTGGGCGTCAGCCATGAGTGCGTCGAGGCCAGTCACCAGCGAACGGTCGCCAAGCATCGTGCGCAAGCCAGCTTCGCCCCGAAGCTCACGGTCGATGTCGGCCAACTCGACAGCCGAAGCTGCAAGGGCTGCACCGAGGTCAACCGCACCGGCGGCCGGCAACGCAGCAACAGCTGCTGCACAGCGGTCGAGCAAGTCCTGGGGGTTGGGAAGGGCACGATTCGTCCGACGTCGAACGATGGCGATGATGCCACACATGAGTTTCTCTCTTCCGGCGAGTGTCGCCTGGTCTCGAGCGAGTCTAGGTATCCGCGATCAGCAGGGTGGTCAAATGAGTCAGACGCCCTAGAGACCTATCGGGTTGTCACCGCTTGGTCTGAGCTGGATGAAAACCTGTTGTCAGGCCCCAACGCGCTCGGCAGCCACTGCTACGAGGCGGTCACACACTCGATCAGCGGTCGCGGCATCGAGGTGCTCGACCATGATGCGAACGAGAGGCTCGGTCCCCGACGGGCGAACCAGCACCCGGCCCTGGTCACCGAGCTCGACTTCGGCTTCAGCAACCACGTCGGCCAAGAGGTCGGCAACGTCAGGCTCGCGCTTGGCGAGGCGGACGTTCTTGAGCACCTGCGGGTAGCTGGTCATGGTGGTGCGGGCGAGCTGGTGCAAGCCGGTGCCGGACCGGTCAAGCGCATCGAGGAGCTGAACTCCTGCGAGTACGCCGTCGCCGGTCGAGGCGAGGTCTCGACAGATCACATGGCCAGATTGCTCGCCACCGAGCGAGTAGCGGCGACCGTCAGTGCCGGCGTTGAGCGCCTCGAGCACGTAGCGATCGCCGACCTTGGTCTCGATCACGTGCACGCCGTTCTCTGCCATGGCGAGGCGAAAGCCCAGGTTGCTCATGACGGTGACCACGACGGTGTCGGCATGGAGCTTGCCGGTGGACTTCCAGTCGTTGGCGAGGATGCCCAGGATGTGGTCGCCATCGACCAGCGCGCCGGTCTCGTCGACTGCGATCAACCGATCCGCGTCGCCGTCGAAGGCGAGGCCGAGGTCGGCGCCTTCGTCGATCACCCGCTGTTGCAGCGCTGCAGGGTGCGTGGACCCAGATTCGGCGTTGATGTTCATGCCGTCTGGGTCCGCACCCATGACCGTGACCTTGGCTCCGAGTGCCTCGAACATCTCGGGACCGACCTGATGGGCCGAACCATGTGCGCAATCGAGGACCACCGAGCGGTGCTCGAATCGCCGCCCCTCGACCGAGGCGAACACGGCATCGATCCAGGTCTGGAGAGCATCGCTGCGATCGACCCCGCCGATATCGACCCCGAGCGCTGCGGTCAGGGTGGCAGTGCCGAGGAGGTGTGCGTGCATGGCTTGTTCGATCTCGGCCTCGGTGGCGTCATCGAGCTTGGCGCCGCCGGGGGCAAAGAGCTTGATGCCGTTGTCAGCGAACGGATTGTGCGACGCCGAGATCATGACGCCTTGGGCGTCGAGGGCAGCTGACGCCACCGCAACTGCTGGCGTGGGCACCACACCCATCAATTCGACATCGAGCCCGCTGGCGGTGTAGCCAGCGATGAGAGCGGCTTCGAGCATCTCGCCGGAGCGGCGAGTGTCGCGTCCGATCACGACACGCTGGCGACCGCCAGAGCCCGAGGTCAAAACGCCGGACGCCGCCCTGGCAAGAGCCAAGGCGACGTCTGGAGTCAGATCCGTGTTGGCGACACCGCGGACACCATCGGTGCCGAAGCGAGGAAGATGCACGTCTTCGTTCGTGCCGCCCACTTGCAGTGTCTAGCGCTTCGAGTACTGCGGAGCCTTACGAGCCTTCTTGAGGCCGTACTTCTTCGATTCCTTCTTGCGAGGGTCACGAGTGAGGAGACCCTCAGCCTTGACCGCGCCGCGAAGCTCGGGATCGAGGGTGATCAGCGCACGGGCGATGCCGAGGCGGAAAGCTCCAGCCTGGCCCGAAAGACCGCCGCCGTCGAGGGTGACGTCGATGTCGAAGGATTCTTCCTGAGCTGCCACTCGAAGAGGCTCGGTGATGAGCTGACGGTGAACGCTGGATGGGAAGTAGTCGTCGAAGGCCCGACCGTTGGCCGTGATCTTGCCGGTGCCGTCTTGGAGACGAACTCGGGCGATGGCCTGCTTGCGACGGCCTGTGGTCTGCGTGACGGTCATTTCTTCACCTCTCGGCGGGCGCCGGGAATTTCGAGAGCGGACGGCATCTGGGCGCCGTGGGGATGATCAGCACCGGCGTACACCTTGAGCTTGGTGGCCATCTGGGCACCAAGACGGTTGTGCGGAAGCATGCCGGTGATCGACTTGCGAACGGTGTCGGCAGGCTTGCGGTCCATCGACTCTTCGTATGTACGGGTGGTGAGACCGCCCGGGTAGCCGGAGTGATGGTGGACGAGCTTGCGCTCGACCTTGTTGGAGCTGAGCACGATCTTCGCAGCGTTGACCACGATGACGTGGTCGCCCATGTCCATGTGCGGAGCGAACGTGGGCTTGTGCTTCCCACGAAGGATGCGAGCGATCTCGGTGGCCATGCGACCGAGGGTGAGACCCTCGGCGTCGACGACGAACCATTCGCGCTCGATCTCAGACTTCTTTGGGCTGTACGTCTTCACTGCTGAACCTGCTCAGTTACTCACTCATCGAGTGAGATGGGGACGAGATGAAAAAGGCGGCGTGAGCCGACCCAGGAGCATAGTTCGGCACTACCAGCTTCCCACCCTGGAATGGTGGGGCTGCGGACTCGACCGGCGGCCCAGGTCACTTCGCCACCTTCTTCTAGCTCGAACTCGGGAGCCATCGGCAGCATCTCTTCGATTGCGACCTGCATCTCCATCCGAGCCATGGTCGCTATGAGCTCGGGCTCGTCCACCAGGCGTTGGCGATCTTCAAGATGAGTGGCCAGGTGCCACAGCGCGGAGCAGTTCTTTGCAGCGCCGGATCTCGCCGACGAAGAAGTTCCGGATGATCTCGACCTCAGGCCGAGGGGTAGATGACTTGGACGAGCGTGAGGCCGTGCGGCGGAGCGGCAGGTTCGGCTGGTTGGCGGTCCCGCGCTTCGAGCACCCCTCGTACTTCACCGGCACTTCGCTTGCCTCGACCGACCGAAACGTGGAATCCCACGATACTTCGGACCATCTGGTGACAGAAGGCCGAGCCAGCGATGTCGAAGACCAGGCGGCCGTCGCCGAGATCAGTCCACTTGGCCTCATGAATTCGGCGGACCAGCGAGATCGGCTCCTCCCCCGGTCCGGTCTTTGGCCGCTTGCAGAACGACGAGAAGTCGTGCATCCCCAGGAAGGGGTCGCACGCCAATTGCATCAGCGCGATGTTCAGCGGCTGGGGAACCCACCAGGCCGAGCGTGCGGTGAACGGGTCAGCCACTGGCTGGTTGACCACCTTGTACTGATAGCGCCGTCCAATGGCGTCGTAGCGAGCGCTGAACCCGGGCTCGGCAATCCGAACGTCGGTGGCCACGACCTCGGGCCCGAGCCGACGATTGATCACATTGGAAATTCCCCGCATCTGGACTTTGCCGGACTCGACCATGTCGGCCCGCACATCGAAGCTCAGCACTTGCTCTGCGGCGTGAACCCCCGCATCAGTGCGCCCCGACATCACCAGATCAGGGGCGTGACCCAGCAGCGGCGACAACACTCGCACCAACTCACTCACCACAGTGCGGACCCCGAGGTTCGGGGCAAGCCCACGGAAATTCGTGCCGTCGTACGCGATGGTCAGACGAACGCGAACGAACGGGCCCGGAGGCCCGTTCGTTTCGTGATCGGCGTCTTCGTCGAACAGGGTCATTTCTCGCACTGGTTCGATTCTTGCATTGGCCCTGTCAGACGGTTTGGTCGTCGTCCCGCAAGGGAACGACATCGGATCAGACCAGTTCGATCTTTGCCATGGGGGCGTTGTCACCCTGGCGCGGACCGAGCTTGAGGATGCGGGTGTAGCCACCCGGGCGCTCGACATAGCGAGGGCCAACATCTTCGAACAGCTTGGTGGTCATCTCGACATCGCCGAGGTAGGAGAGGACCTGACGGTAGTTGTGCAAGCCACCCTTCTTTGCCTTGGTGATGACCTTCTCAGCAATCGGCCGAACGGCCTTTGCCTTGGCTTCGGTGGTGACGATGCCCTCGGCGGCGACAAGCGACGCAACGAGGTTTGCCATCATCAGCTTCTGGTGTGAGGCCGATCCGCCGAAGCGGGTGGCCTTCCTTGGACGTCCCTGCATGTCAGCCTCGCGATCCGCGTAGCGAGAGGCCACGCTCATCAAGCTTCACAATGACCTCATCCAACGACTTCTGACCGAAGTTGGTGATGGCGAGGAGATCGTCTTCTGTCTTCTGCAACAGCTCGCCAACAGAGTTGACCTGGGCACGCTTGAGGCAGTTGCGGGGACGCTCGGAAAGATCGAGGTCCTCGATGGGCAAGTCGAGATCGGGCGAACCCGATGCGGCGGCGGGGGCTTCACCAAGGGTGAGGCCTTCCGGCTCGTCGCTCATCTCTTCGACCAGCTGGATCAGTGCCCGAAGCGTGGCACCGGCCGAAGCCAGTGCATCGCGGGGGGTGATCGATCCGTCGGTCTCGATGTCGATGATTGCACGATCGAAGTCGGTGCTCATTTCGACACGAACCGGCTCGACGGTCACCGAAACACGGCGAACGGGCGAGAAGATCGCATCGATCGGAATGACACCAATGGTGGTTCCGGCCGGCACGGTCTTGGAGTTGCGCCAGCCCCGACCACGCTCGACCACGAGGTCGATCGCAAGACGGCCCTTGGTGTCGAGCTTGGCAAGGTGGATGTCCTCGGTGAGGACTTCGACCTCGGCCGGGCAGGAGATGTCACCAGCGGTGACATCTCCAGGACCACGGGCGTCGAGACGCAACGTGATCGGCTCGTCCGATTCAGACGTCACAACGACGTCTTTCAAGTTCAAGATGATGTCGGTGACATCTTCGATGGCACCAGCGATGGTGTCGAACTCGTGGAGCGCGTCATCGAAGCGCACTGAGGTGATGGCAGCACCGGGGACCGAAGACAGCAGGGTTCGCCGAAGCGAGTTGCCGATCGTGTGGCCGAATCCGGGCTCGAGGGGGCCGATTGCAAACTGTCCGTGGCTGCTTTCGCCATCGTCGAGTTGCTCTACTGTTGGCCGCTGAATTACCAGCATGGCGTTCCTTCCAACTTCACGTCTGCGTTTTTCATGATGAACCGGCCTACTTGCTGTACAGCTCGACGATGAGCTGCTCACGCAGCGGAACGTCGATCTGTTCACGAAGGGGTTCGCTGTAGACGGTGACGGAAAGACCGTCGTCGCCCATGTCGAGCCATGCGGGAGCCGTGCGATCGAGCACGTCCTTGTTCCACTGGATGATGGCGTTGTCCTTGGTCTTTTCACGGATGGAGATGACGTCGCCCTTGCGGACACGGTAGGACGGGATGTTGACCCGCTTGCCGTTGACGTTTACGTGGCCATGGCTGACGAACTGACGGGCCTGGGGCCGTGTGGCTCCAAGACCAGCGCGGTACATCACGTTGTCGAGACGAAGCTCGAGAAGACGAAGCATGTTCTCACCGGTGACGCCGGGCCGACGAACGGCCTCGTCGTAGATGGTGCGGAACTGGCGCTCGTTCAGACCGTAGGAGAGGCGTGCTTTCTGCTTCTCCTGCAGCTGGAAGAGGTACTCGGTGTTGTTGTTGCCACGGCGACGAGTGCGACCGTGGACTCCGGGGGGATACGGACGCTTTTCGAGCGCAGCCGCTTCACCGCGGGTACCGAAGATGTTGGTGCCGAGACGGCGGGAAACGCGGGCGCGAGGGCCGGTGTAACGAGACATGACTGGCTCCTCTCAGACCCGGCGCCGCTTGGGAGGGCGGCAGCCGTTGTGGGGGACAGGGGTGACATCCTTGATACCGGTGACTTCGATGCCGGCATTCTGGATGGAGCGGATGGCGGTTTCGCGGCCCGAACCGGGGCCCTTGACCTGCACATCGACCTTGCGAACCCCATGCTCCATGGCACGACGGGCGCAAGCCTCGGCTGCCATCTGAGCGGCGAACGGGGTGCTCTTACGTGAACCCTTGAAGCCAACGTTGCCGGCCGAGGCCCAGGAAAGCACGTGGCCCTCTTGGTCGGTGATGGCAACGATGGTGTTGTTGAAGCTCGACTTGATGTGAGCGACACCATGGGTGACGTTTTTGCGTTCCTTCTTCTTCGGGCGACGACCGCCCGCTGCTGGTTTCGCCATTACTTGGCCACCTTCTTCTTACCAGCGACTGTGCGCTTGGGACCCTTCCGGGTGCGTGCGTTGGTCTGCGTGCGCTGACCGTGAACAGGAAGACCCTTGCGGTGACGAATGCCCTGGTGGCAGCCGATCTCCATCTTGCGCTTGATGTCCTGGGACACCTGGCGACGAAGGTCACCTTCGGTCTTGCAGTTCTCGTCGATGAACGCTCGGATCTGCATCACCTCGGCCTCGGTGAGGTCCTTGACCCGCGTGGTGGGGTCGATGCTGGTGCTTTCGAGCACCTTCCTGGCGGTGGTGTCACCCACCCCAAAGATGTAGGTGAGAGAGATCTGCACCTGCTTTTCGCGTGGAATGTCCACACCTGCGATACGTGCCATGGATTAGCCCTGCCTCTGCTTGTGGCGAGGATTCTCGCAAATGACCATCACGCGCCCACGGCGGCGGATCACTTTGCAATTCTCGCAAATCTTCTTGACGCTCGGTCGAACTTTCACTTGCTGTTCCGTTCCTTGGATCCACTCATTGGTGGATGCCGGGGTTGCGCGATGGGTCAGATCGCATGAAGCGGTCGATCGATGTCCATCTCTGCGAACCGCCGGGCTGGCGATTGCGGACATCATCGGTGGCGCCTGGACAAACGGGCCGAAGCCCGGGAGCCGTCACTCGTTGTGACTACTTGTAGCGGTAGGTGATGCGCCCTCGGGTGAGGTCGTACGGAGTGAGCTCCACCTGGACTTTGTCGCCGGGCAGGATGCGAATGTAGTGACGACGCATCTTTCCGGAGATGTGTCCCAGTACGGAGTGACCATTCTCGAGCTCGACCCGGAACATCGCGTTCGGGAGGGACTCGACGATGGTGCCTTCCAGCACGATGGCATCTTCTTTGGACTTTGCGATGACGGACTCTCTTTGTTCGTTGAAGCTGGACCGCAGCACGCAAGCGCGCGACAGTCCAACTCCCAAGGCTAGACGCTCCTTACTACAACTCCACCAGGCCAGTGGTCACCGCCTGCGAACTGCCACAACAGGCCGTTTCCGATGTTCTCGACGTTGCTGCCACTGCCGAGAGTTGGCGAGTGAGCTGGGTTGCTCGAGCGCTCGCCACTCCAACGATCGTGTAGGTCTCGGTGGCGACCGCTTTGGGGTTTACGCTGCTTCGACTCAACCCCGACCATTGAGACGTTTGCTCGGCTCAACCAGCCTGCATGTAGCTGACCAGCAACTCGCTGAGCCGCAAGGCCATGTCAATCCCCGACGAAACGCCTGCGGCAGTGATGATGCGGGCGTCGATGTGTTCAACCACTCGTTCTCCCGTCGGCGAAGCACCAAGCCCTTCGAGCGTCTCGTAGGCACCCCAATGGGTGGTGGCGGCCAGACCGTCGAGCAGTCCGGCGGCGGTCAACACCAGCGAACCGGTGCAGACCGAGGTTGTGAAGCGAGTGGTGGGGTGTGCGGAACGAAGCCAGTCGTGAATCGGCTGCTCCCCATCGACGAGCACGCGGGTTCCCGGCCCCCCGGCACCACGATCACGTCGGGGTCAGCCAACTGTTCGAACGTCGCATCGACGGTCAGGCCGAGGTTGCCGGTGTCGGAACGAACCTCGCCGACTCTCTCGCCAACGAAGGTCACCGATGCGCCGGGCAACCGTTGCAGCACTTCGTACGGACCGGAACCACGAGATAGCGAGCCACCTGCTGGGCGACCTCGGCGCCGCAGTCTTCCTCGACCATTGCCAGGCCGAGATCGATACCGGCGGTGACACCGGCTGAGGTCCACAGCTCACCGTCGCGAATCCAGATTGCATCAGGGTCGACGTGCACTCCGGGGCACTGCTTCGCCAAATCAGCGGCCCTCGCCCAGTGAGTGGTGACCCGGCGCCCGTCACAACGACCTGCGCTCGCCAACAGAAAGGTCCCGGTGCAGACCGATGTCAGCCGACACGGTGTCGATGATCGCAGCATCAGGAACCATGGTCATCTCCGACTCCGAGCGGATCGGCTCACCATCGATGGTGACCATCACGATCTCGTAACGCTCGCCGGGTAGCGCAACCTGTCCACGCAGCGCAGCCGACCATCGACCACCAATGTCAAGCGTTCGTTTCAATAGGGCGTTTCAGCGCCGTGCTACGGTGCCCGAATGCCAGAAACGAAGCCACCGGGCCGCAAACGAGGTCGGGGCGCCGATCCAACCGAGACCAAGCAATCTCTCGTCACCGCCGCCTTCGACACGCTGCTCGAAGAGGGCTTCGCCAACACCACGGCCCGTTCCATCGCGACGCGCGCCGCATGCAACCAGGCGGCGATCTACTACCACTTCGGCGGGATCGAACCACTCCTTCTCGAAAGCCTCAAGGCAAGTAGCCAGCGACGCCTCGATCGCTACGAACAAGCGTTGACGGAGCACCTCGAACTCCCGGCTCTCGTGACGAAGCTGGCTGAGCTCTACGAAGAAGACCGCATCATCGGACACCTCGGAGTACTCACCGAACTCACCGGCGGCATCGCTGCCAGCCCGAGCCTGCGTGAAGGTATCGACGAAGCCACACAACCGTGGCTCACCTTCGTCGAGCGCCAAGTCGAGCAAGCGGCAAAGGACGTTCCCTTCGGCGCGATGATCCCGGCAGCAGACCTTGCTGACCTCGTTTTTTCGCTCGTGATCGGACTCGAGATGCGCAACAAGATCGACGGCCGTACCGACAGAGCCGACCGTCTCTTCAAACTTGCTGGTCTCGCAGCAGCACTCCTTCCCACGAGCTGATAATCGGTCGACAACTGCTCGGCCTTGCTTCACCATGACCGACCCGCACGCGGCCTGGACCGGCCGCATCACGACAGGAGCGGGACCATGAAGCGACACATCAACACGGCTCGAGACACCAACGATCAGCCCGTGGAACTCGTCCGGTCGTGGGCCAGCGACATCGAGGACAACACCCTCGAGCAGGCGTTGCGCTCTGCCCGTTCCGACGCAGTGTCTGGTCCGATCGCGTTGATGCCCGATGCCCACTGGGGCATGGGTGCCACCGTTGGCTCGGTCATCCCGACCAAGTCAGCAATCATCCCTGCCGCTGTCGGTGTCGACATCGGCTGCGGCATGATCGCGGTCGAGACCGACCTCGCCACGTCTGATCTTCCTGACAATCTCGGCCCAGTGCTTCGTGGCATCGGCAAGGCAGTTCCCGCCGGCTTCGACCGTCATCAGCACGCAACCGACCGGGCCAACGTCTGGCTTCGCGATCACCCGCTCGACACTGAGGTCGAGTTGACCACCAAGCAGGTTCGCTCGATGGGCCAGCAGTTGGGCTCACTCGGCGGAGGCAACCACTTCGTGGAAGTCTCCGTCGACGAGAACGAAACGGTGTGGATCGTGCTGCACTCGGGCAGCCGGGGCATCGGCAACATCTTGGCCAAGGCGCATATCAGTCGCGCTCGTGATCTCTGCGAGACCACCGAACGTGCGCTCGAAGACCGAGACCTCGCCTACTTCCTCGACAGCGATCCGCAGTTCCAGGCCTACATCCGAGACATGTTGTGGGCTCAGGATTACGCGCTCGAGAACCGAGAGCAGATGATGGACGCTGTCCTTGCGTCCACCGGCGCTGCGGTTGGCCGTCCCCTCGTCGAACGTCGCCGGATCAATTGCCACCACAACTACACCGAGCGGGAGGACCACGGCGGCCACTCGTTGTGGATCACTCGCAAGGGCGCCATTCGTGCTCGAATCGGTGATGCCGGCGTGATCCCCGGCTCGATGGGAACGTCGACCTTTGTTGTCACCGGTCGGGGCAACCCGGACGCCTACAACTCAGCAGCTCACGGCGCAGGTCGTCGCTACGGCCGCAAGGCAGCGAAGCGGACGTTCACCGTCGAGGAATTCGAGGCCTCGATGGCGGGCCGCATGTGGCAAGCCAGCAAGGCGAAGGAACTCCTCGACGAGTCACCAATGGCATACAAGAACATCGACGAGGTGATGAACGATCAGGCCGACCTGGTCCAGATCGAGCATCGCCTCGATGCCATCGTCAATTACAAAGGCGTGAGCTGACGGGCGTCAGCAGAGCTCGAGCAACGCTGATCGAGCTCTGCTGCGACCGAGGTTCCACGACAACCAACTGTCGTCTTCGGGAACGTTCTCGCACAGTCGAGCGGCAACGTCATCGGCCCACGCAGGGTTGATCTCTCCGAGATCGTCGGCCAACACCAGCAGACCATCAGCGGTCAGGTGTTGCATGTGGATCTCGACGTCGGCGTCTTGACGTGCAACGAGGTTGTCAGCGATACGGGCCTCGGGGTTGATGACGTTCAACACGGCGAGCACCATCAGGCCTGAAGCAACCAACGCCGGCAACGTCCAGGCAATCGGTGGGTGCCAACCAAGCAAGCGCACCGCAACGATCACGAATCCCATCGCCACCCAGATCGAGAAGACCGAACTGTAGAAACGCATCGGCGTCAGCCCGTCATCAGCGATGTACAGCTGGAGTCGACCGAAGGCCACGACGACCACGCCGAAGGTCAAGACGATCGTCGTGAGGCTCGACCAGCGAAACCACCGATCGCCCACGAACCAACCTTCCGCTGCCGAGCGCAGCGACAACAAGCTGAGAAGTGTCAGCCCCGCTACCCAGAGCAGCTGGAAGAAACCTTGTCTGGCGTAGTCCCGATAGGTCAATCCGGCATCGACGAGGATCTGTTCACCCGCTGAGCTGAGCGCATAGAGCTGAGCCACAACGAACAACGCGAAGATGGCGTTCAACGCTCCGAGCACGACGAGCGTCGCAGTGCGGCGTACCACAGCTGCCCCACATCGAACCGGCCTCGGCTCAGCAGGTCAGCGAAGACAGCGTCGGCGGAGCCCAGCAGCGCCGCCAGCACGATCAGCAGGGGCACAGCGATCACCGAACCCTGCAGAATTCCGATGAGGAGCTGGTGCCGCTCGGAGCGCGATGTCGGCGCCTCGGGAATGTCATTGGGCACCGGAACCGCCAGGTCGCCAAGCATCAGGAACGGTTGCCAGGCAATCGACAACGCGTCATTCAGCAGTTGAAGCGGTTGCCAGTCATGGATGCGCTCGGCACCGACAACTGCCACCAGCAACAAAAGGGCAGCTGCGATGAGATTGAACGCCACGAGCCGGGGATCGGTCCGCACGGTGAGGAGGAATGCAAAGCCCATCGAGCAGAGCAGACACCACCGGCTGGAACGAGATGACACTGCACCGGTTGCTCGAAGCGCCACGGCGATGGCAATCACCAGAAGCGTCAGACCGGTTGTCAGCTCGGCGTGGGTCCGGGGGTGGGGTCGGCGAGAAAGGTGGGGTGGTCGTTGTGGAAGAATCCGCCATGCCATCGATGATGACGCTCGGGTGTTGAGGCCGATCGCAGGTGATCTGCAGATCTTGTGCAGGTGCCCCAGCGACTTCGCGTGCACGAAGTCTTCACATCTCGGACGGGCCTCGACTGCTCCTGGTCTCTAGGTTTGTGACGTGGTCACTACCTCAACACACATCCTCGTCGTCGAGGACGAGCCGATCATCGCTGATGCAGTGGCCGACCGGTTGCGCAGTGAGGGCTTCGAAGCAACGATCGCGTCTGACGGTCTGGTGGCAGTCGAGCAATGCATGACGCTCCGCCCCGATCTCGTCATCCTCGACCTCAACCTGCCCGGCATCGACGGGCTCGAGGTGTGCCGTCGGATTCAGGCAACCCGCCGCATCCCCGTCGTGATGGTGACGGCTCGCGACGACGAGACCGACATGCTGGTAGGGCTCGGCGTCGGGGCCGACGACTACCTCACCAAACCGTTCTCGCCCCGCGAACTCGTGGCCAGGGTCAAGGCTGTCCTGCGCCGAGCTGAGGCCAACGCCGGTGCGAGCCTCGATCGAGGAAGCCTGACCATCGATCCGGCTGGACGCATCGTGTGCCGGGACGGGGAGGAAGTCCACCTCACCCCGACCGAGTTCGATCTCATCCGCGTGCTCGCGGAAGCCGGCAACGCCGTGCTTTCACGCGAGCAGATGCTCGCAATGGTCTGGGGCTACCGAGACGGGTCTGGTGCACGAACCGTCGATAGTCATGTCCGGTCCGTGCGCCGCAAGCTCGGTGATGACACGATCAGGACTGTGCACGGAGTCGGTTATGCCTTCGGGGACCCAACGTGATTCGTCCAAGACCGCTCGATCCCATCCCTTCGATCAAGACCAAGTGGTCGATTGTCATCGTCGTCGCGGTTGCCGTCACTGCGCTGATGAGCTTGATCGGGATTCGTCTCGGCTGGCCCGTGTGGATCCGGCCGGTCATCGCCGGCGCTTTCGCTCTGGTCATGGTGCAGTTCCTGGCTCACGGCATGACGTACCCACTCCGACAAATGGCATCGTCGGCCAAGGCCATGGCTCGCGGGGACTACTCCCAACGAGTCGAGGTATCGGCCACTGACGAAGTCGGCCAGTTGGCAGATGCCTTCAACCAGATGGCGGCGGATCTCGCCGATGCTGATCGACAGCAGAAAGAGTTCATCGCCAACGCTTCGCACGAACTCCGCACACCAGTCGCTGCTCTGCAGGGAACGCTCGAAAATCTCGTCGATGGCGTTGGCACACCTGACGGCGCAACCCTGCAGCGGATGTTGGCCCAGAGCGAGCATCTCGGGCGTCTCGTGAACCAGCTACTCGACCTCTCCAGACTCGAGGCGCGCGCTGACCGGTTGGGGGCCGAAGAACTCGATGTCGGCGACCTCCTCCACGAACTCGCTGGCGAGCTCCGCTTGACCCACCCGACGGCCTTGATCGACGTCAAGGCGCCGATGGGACTTCGGTCCGTCGGTGATCGAGAGCAGTTGGCTCGAGTGCTCACCAACGTGATCGGCAATGCCCTGCGCTTCTCCCCGATCGGCGATGCCGTCACGGTGGTGGCGAGTCGCCAGAACGGTTCGGTGCGAGTCGCCGTGCGCGACTGCGGCCCCGGCATCCCGGTCGAACAGCGAGCGAAGGTCTTCGAACGCTTCTGGCAAGCTGATGGAACACCAACCGGCGGCGGCGGAGCAGGTCTCGGCCTCGCCATCAGCAAGCGGATCGTGGACCAGCACAACGGCGAAATCCTGATCACCGACAATCAGCCCAGAGGCGCCTGCGTCGTGATCAGTCTCCCCGCACTTCCCTGACGAACCAGAGGCTGGAGCTATCGAATCGGTAGGGCACAAACCTCGGGTTTACGCCGTACGGATACAGCGGTACCAGCCTCTGGTTTGCTGCAGATGGGAGTTCGGCGCGTCAGCACCAGACTCCGGGAACGCCCGAGGCCGCTAGGCCGACGCTCTTACGCTGAAGCGGCTTCGGCCGCTGACTTCACGGCGCCGAGAAGGCGACCGGTGATCTCGGGCTCTTCACCGAGACCGTCGACGGTGATCAACATGTCGCGTTCGGCGAACCAGTTCAACACCGGACGAGTCTCCTGCTCATAGAGCGCCAGCCGACGGGCGATGCCCTCTTCGGTGTCGTCGGCACGAGCACGAGCCTTCATCCGAGCGGTCACTTCTTCCACCGGAACGTCGAGGTCGACCGCAGCATGCAAGCCATTGTCGCCGAGCACCATGACGAGTGCTTCTGCCTGAGCTGCTGTACGGGGGTAACCGTCAAGAACGAAACCGCTGGTCGCAACGTCGTCCTTGGCCAAGCGCTCCCGGACGATGCCGTTGATGATGTCGTCACCGACGAGATCTCCGGCGTCCATGACAGCTTTCGCCTTGAGTCCCATCTCGGTACCGGCGGCGACAGCGCTTCGCAGCATGTCGCCGGTCGAGATGTGGATCACTCCGAACTCTTCAACGAGCCGAACACACTGCGTGCCCTTTCCCGCGCCTTGGCGACCAAAGATGACGAGACGGATCGGATTCGACATGGGTAGTGCTTCCTCTCGGTGGAGCGGACAACGGTGGCAGAGCACCGGCGCTTTCGCAAGTGGAGGTGGTGTTCTTCTCAGCAACAGCTGATCCGAAACACCCAGACCTCGTGCGCTTGGATGGACTACTTGAGGAAACCTTCGTAATTTCGGCTCATCAGCTGGCTGTCGATCTGCTTCATGGTCTCGAGCGACACGCCCACACCAATCAAGATCGACACACCAGAGAACGCCGTGATGTTGGTCGAACCGGTGCCACCACCGACGTAGCGAGCGAGCGCTGCGGAAGGGATCAATGCAACCACGGCCAAGAACAACGCGCCAGGCAAGGTGATCCGGTTCAGGATCTTTGCCAGGTGACGCTCGGTCTGGGGTCCAGGACGGATACCCGGGATGAAGCCACCGGACTTGCGCAGATCGTCAGCACGACGGATCGGATCGAAGGCAATGGAGTTGTAGAAGTATGCGAAGCCGACGATCAGAAGACCGAAGACCAGGATGTACCCCACATTGTCCGGCTGGAACAGGTTGTTGTCGATGAAGAGACGAACGTCCTGGCCCCAACCGTCGGCCGGCAATACTCCGGTGAGCAGTGTCGGCAGCGAAAGCAGCGACGAAGCGAAGATGACGGGAATCACGCCAGCCTGGTTGACCTTGAGCGGGATGTAGGAGTTGTTGCCACCGTACTGACGGCGCCCGACCACGCGCTTGGCGAAGTTCACCGGGATGCGACGCTGGCCCTGTTCGACGAACACGATGCCGGCGCAGAGCAAGAGAAGCAGCACCACAGCGATGGCCACGCCGAACCAGCCTCGAAGGGCCTGCACCTGGATGCCGACCGAAGGGAGGCTGGACACCACCGAGGCGAAGATGAGAATCGACATGCCGTTACCGATGCCCTTGGTGCTGATCAGTTCGCCCATCCACATGAGAACAGCGGTTCCCGTGGTCATACAGACCACGGCAAGCAGGACCTTGAAGCCGCCCTCTGGGAATAGGTCGATCGGCACTCCGAAGAACCCTTCTGGATTCCGGTTGATCAAGAACACGATGCCCGTGCTCTGCACGAGAGCCAGGAGGATCGCTATGTAACGGGTCCACTGCGTGATCTTGCGCTGACCTGTGGCTCCTTCGGCCTGCCACTGCTCGAGCTTCGGGATGGCAACCGTCAGGATCTGAATGATGATCGATGAGGTGATGTACGGCAGGATCCCGAGGGCGAAGAAGCTCAGGGATGCAAGGCCACCGCCACTCAGCAAGTTCAGGTAGCCGAAGATGCCGCCCGAGGTGTCGTCGAAGTTCTCACGAAGTGCTTCGATGGCATCGAGATTGGTTCCCGGCGCTGGGATCTGGGCCCCGAGCCGGTACAGCAAGATGATGGCGAGCGTGAACAAGATCTTGTTCCGCAGTTCAGGTGTTCGGAAGACGTTCCGCAGCGTTGACACGATGTTCCTCGATTGCGTGGCGGGTCTGGAGAAGAGATGTGACCCGAGTCCGGGTCAGATACTAAGCGGGTGCCCCCAAGGAATGAGGGCACCCGGTCAGTGATTCACAAACTTGAACAAATGTATTAGCGGTTCATGTGCTGGTTGCCCGAGCTTGGCGGGCGAACCGAGAACGGCAGGTCGAGCTTTTCGATGGTGCCACCAGCAGCGGTGATCGCTGCTTCAGCCGATGCCGAGAAGGCGTGAGCCTTGACGGTGACCGCAGAGTTGATCTCACCGCGACCGAGCACCTTGACGAGGTTGCCCTTGCCGATGAGGCTCTTGTCGAAGAGCGCATCGGGGCTGATCTCGTTCGAGCCGGTGGCCTCGACGAAGTCGGTGATGACGTCGAGGTTGATGGCCTGGTATTCAACGCGGAACGGGTTCTGGAAACCACGAAGCTTCGGGACACGCTTTTGCAGCGGCGACTGGCCACCTTCGAAGCCGAGACGCACGGTGTTGCGAGCGCGCTGGCCCTTGGAACCACGGCCGGCGGTCTTGCCGCCCTTACCGCCGATTCCACGGCCCTTGCGCTTGCCGGCCTTGCGGGAACCCTCTGCTGGTTTCAGATCGTGGATCTTCATCAGGCAGCTCCTTCTTCTACTTCAACCACCGTGACGAGGTGCGGGACCCGGGACAGCATGCCCTGGAGAACCGGACCGTCTTCGATGACGTTGGACTTGCCGATACCACGCAGGCCGAGGGCACGGAGCGTGCCTCGCTGCTTCGGCTTACAGCCGATGGACGACTTGATCTGGGTGACTTTGATGTGCGCCATCATGACACCTCAGCCGGGTTGGCCGATGGGCCACGACGGGTCTCGTTGTATGCATCGAGCAAGCCCTTGGGCACGAACTCAGACGCATCGAGGCCACGAAGCTTGGCGACTTCATCAGGACGCTTGAGCTTGGCCAGCGCATCAATGGTGGCACGAGCCACGTTGATCTGGTTGGCCGAACCGAGCGACTTGCAGATGACGTCACGAACGCCAGCCTCTTCGAGGATGGCACGTGCAGCACCACCGGCGATGACGCCGGTACCACGGGCAGCGGGCTTGAGCATCACTCGACCGGCGCCATTGATGCCGATGATCGGGTGGGTGATCGTTCCGCCAGCCATGGCCACGTCGAATTGGAGCTTGCGAGCCTCTTCGGTGCCCTTCTGGATGGCCAGGGGCACTTCCTTGGCCTTGCCGTAGCCGAGACCAACTCGACCGTTGCCGTCGCCGAGCACGACCAGAGCGGTGAAGGCGAACCGACGACCACCCTTGACGACCTTGGCCACACGATTGATGGTGATGACCCGTGACTCACGGCCGTCATCACGGTCGTTACGTCCGTTATTGCGATTGTTGTCTGCCATGTCGTCTCCTAGAACTCCAGGCCGGCTTCGCGAGCGGCGTCGGCCAAGGCGGCCACACGTCCGTGGTAGCGGTTACCGCCACGATCGAAGACCACGGTGCTGACACCAGCGGCCTTGCCTCGTTCAGCGATTCGGGTGCCCACGTTCGAGGCGCCGGACTTCGAGCCGCTGCCCTCTCGCAGGTCCTTTTCGTAGGACGACGCTGAAACCAGCGTCTGTCCGGTGCTGTCGTCGATCACTTGCACACTGATGTGCTTGTTCGAGCGAAACACGGCCAAGCGTGGACGCTCGGTGGTGCCGACAACCTTTTTGCGAACTCGAAACTGGCGACGAGCGCGAGCGGCGTGCTGCTTGTTGGTTTTCGAGGCCATCACTTACCAGCCTTTCCGGCTTTGCGGACAACCCGCTCGCCGGCGTAACGAACGCCCTTGCCCTTGTAAGGCTCGGGCTTGCGGAGGTCGCGGATCTCGGCGGCAACCTGGCCGACGACCTGCTTGTCGATGCCGATCACAGAGATCTTGGTTGGTTCGGGCACATCGAAGGTGACACCTTCGGGAGCCTTCACCGACACGGGGTGGGAGAAGCCGAGGGACATGTCGAGTTCGCTGTTTCCCTTGGCCGCAGCGCGGTAACCAACGCCGACGATCTCGAGATTCTTGACGAACCCTTCGCTGACGCCGATCACCATGTTGTTGACGAGCGAGCGGTTGAGGCCGTGGAGGGCCCGCTGCGAACGATCGTCGTTGGTGCGGGCCACTGTTGCAGAGCCCTCGTCGACTGAAAGGGAGAGACCTTCAGGAAGCTCGATGCTGAGCTGACCCTTGGGGCCCTTGACCGATACCTGCTGGCCCGAGGTCGAAACCTCGACGCCGGCGGGCACGGGGATGGGAGATTTACCAATACGTGACATCTCGGCCTACCAGACGTAGCAGAGCACTTCGCCACCGACACGACCCTTGCGGGCAACGCGATCGGTGATGAGGCCCTTGTTGGTCGAAAGCACGGCGACGCCGAGCCCGCCCAACACTCGGGGGATCTGATCTGAACTCGTGTACACCCGAAGACCAGGCTTCGAGACACGCTTGATGCCGCTGATGACTCGCTCACGCTCGGGCGAGTACTTCATGGCAATCGTGAGAGTGCGTCCAATGCCCGACTCATTGTCGGAAGCGCTGAACTCGTTGATGTAGCCCTCGGAGAAGAGGACCTTGGCCAGAGCTTCTTTGAGCTTGGACGACGGCATCGACACTTCATCGTGCATTGCGATGTTCGCGTTGCGGATGCGTGTGAGCATGTCGGCGATGGGATCTGTCATTGTCATGTGATCAGCCCCCTACCAGCTCGCCTTGGTCACACCGGGCAGTTCGCCCGCATGTGCCATGTCCCGCAAACAAATGCGGCACAGACCGAATCGCTTGTAGACCGCCTTGGGGCGACCACAAACCTTGCAGCGTGTGTAGGCCCGAACCTTGAACTTCGGGGTCTTCTGCTGCTTTTCCTTCAGCGCTTTCTTTGCCATTACTGAGCCTGCCCATCGCGTCGGAACGGGAATCCGAAGGCATCGAGCAGCGCTCGACCCTCGTCGTTGGTGGTCGCGGTCGTGACGATCGTGATGTCCATGCCTCGCGGCACGTCCACGTTGTCGTAGTCGATCTCGGGGAACATGAGCTGCTCGGTGAGACCAAAGGTGTAGTTGCCCCTGCCGTCGAACGACCGGGGGTTGAGACCGCGGAAGTCGCGGATTCGGGGGATGGCGAGCGTGACCAACCGGTCGAAGAACTCCCACATCTTGTCGCCCCGCAGGGTGACCTTGGCACCGATGGCGTTGCCATCACGGAGCTTGAAACTCGCGATCGACTTCTTCGCCTTGGTGACGACCGGCTTCTGGCCGGCGATCGTGGCGAGATCGGCGGTGGCGTTCTCGAGCGCCTTGGAGTTGGCGAGTGCTTCGCCGACGCCCATGTTGATGACGATCTTCGACAGTCGCGGGACCATCATCACATTGGGCAGCTCGAGCTGCTCTTTGAGCGATGCCTGGATCTCGCCGTTGTACATGGCCTTCATCCGCGGCACGGTTTCGTTCGTTGACGACATCGTCTCGCTCATCGCGCACGCTCCACATCGGGGATCACCGCACCGGTACGTCGGCACACCCGGACCTTGGCGCCATCGGTCTCGATCCGATAGCCGACCCGCGTGGGCTTGCCATCGTCAGGGCTGATGACGGCGACGTTCGAGACGTCCATCTTCATTTCCTTGTCGATGATGCCGCCCGGCTCCTCGGCCGAGATGGGCTTCGTGTGACGCTTGGCGATGTTGTAGCCCTCGACGGTGACCTTGCCCTCAGCGGGGAAGGCCTCGGACACGACGCTTTCGCGACCTTTGTCCTTGCCGGCGAGAATCAGCACCTTGTCACCTTTGCGAATCTTCATCAGAGCACCTCCGGGGCGAGGGAGACGATGCGCATGAACCTGCGATCGCGCAGTTCACGTCCAACGGGACCGAAGATGCGAGTACCGCGAGGCTGCTGCTGATCGTTGATCAGCACGGCGGCGTTCTCGTCGAAACGGATGTAGCTGCCGTCGGGACGACGCTTTTCCTTCTTCGTACGGACGACGACGCAC
>ENA-ORXM01000934-ORXM01000934.1-marine-metagenome-genome-assembly--contig:-NODE-934-length-45154-cov-58.793243_pt1 | contig 45154 bp, 37 predicted proteins | sample MGYA00237867_ERZ511480 | MGnify/ENA primary metagenome ERZ511480 (study PRJEB26309, sample SAMN06266103) | marine metagenome | isolation source: Algal blade | place: United Kingdom:Sidmouth, United...
ACAACGGGGTTATTGTCATAAGGGGATTCTGCCGCAATCTTGCGCGCTACGGCCTCCGTGGTGGCGAGTGATATAGACTCGCATGACCACGTTTTGATGATCTCATCATAATCTCGACCAACCGCATCACAATGGCCGCGCAGCACCTCTAGCTTGTGCTTGTACTCATCGTAGCTGTGCCCGGGGATATTCCACATATCCGCATGTTTTGCCACGACTCGCAACGTCAACTGTTCGCCACCGCCGCCCACCAAAATCGGCGGCATCGGATCGGGCCGCGGCTCGCAGTAGGCATCCTCGATCCGATAATACTTTCCCTCGTAGCTGGCAGGCGACTCGGTCCACATTGCGCGCACAATCTCGATGGTTTCTTCCATCTGGGCAATACGAATCGCGGGTTTAGGATATTCCCAGTTGTGCGATCGATATTCCGGCTCCATCCAACCTGCACCGATCCCAAAGATGAAGCGGCCTTCGGTCAACCATTGCATGTTGGCAACGGTTTTTGCCAGTAGCGCGGGATTGCGGTAGGACTGACAGAGCACGCTCGTCCCAAAATCCAACTTGGGGTACAGCGCCGCAAAGTGAGAAATTGTCGACAAACATTCCACATAGGGCGTGTCATTAGGTTGCCACACGGCCCACGGCACAACGTGGTCGTCCACCCAGACAGAGTCGAAGTGATCCTGCACATAATCGAGCGTCTCGTGCAGTTGCGTGCGAAATGCACCGGCGTCGCTACCGTCAACGGGAAAAGAGTGTAGATGCCAGCCAAATTTTAGGGTTGTCATAGAATTCTCCTTCGATGTTAGGTATTGAGAAAATAGACTTTAATGCATGTTCACCTATTCTGGCTATCTGTCCAGTAAGCACGCTTTTATGCGGCTGCGTTCCCAATGATTCTGGCTCCGAACCCGCACGAAGGCGTGCTTACTGCTCACTTTGGATAAGTCTTTTCTTGCTAGGTGAACTGTTACAGACTCTATTTATTATCATACTATTTAATTTTAGCATAAATAAAACAGCCCAGACTCACTGTGAGTCTGGGCTGTTTTATTTACATTTTTATTTTCAAATCGAGTGGCTATCCTGATCAGCCTAAAACGGAATATCTTCCTCGCTCAGGTCAGGTTCCGAGCCAGATGGTGCAGGTGCGGAAGACGAGGAATTATCTCCAGAAGCGCCGCCACTCATTCCGCCACCCATATCGCCATCCTCGCCACGCGCGCCAAGGAATTTCACAATTTGGGCCGTTACCTCTAGCGAAGCACGTTGATTGCCGTCTCGGTCGGTATAGGCGCGAGCTTCTTCAACTTCGCCGACGACCATCACGCGTCGGCCTTTGGTTAAATACTGGCTCACAATTTCAGCCTGCTTGCGCCAAGTTGTTACGCGGAACCACGTTGTCTTATCTTGGCGTTGACCATCCTGCCCCGTCCAACTTTTGTTTACGGCCAAGCTAAAACTGGATACAGGCACACCACTCGGGGTGTACCTCATTTCTGGGTCGGTGCCAAGGTTGCCGATGAGCGTAATTTGTTGATACATTTGGTTATGTCTCCTTAATTTCTAAACGGTTTACTAAAGTCGTATATGTATCAATATACTATAAATTAAATAATGTGAACGACCAATATCGCCTCTCGCACATTTTCACTAAATGTCTCAGTAGATCTTAATCCAAAACAAATTGTTTGTCAACTATTTCACCACCAAAAAAGAACATATGTTTTTCGATTTATTCCTATAGAATTACGAGTCCCACATTAGAATTACGAAAAATGAATCGTACAACAGATTTATTCCTATAAAAGCTCATTCTTAGCATTGGACGAACCGATTAACTCATGAGATAATAAATTCACTGTCACCCCTCAGCAGAGCTCTCCCTAATTGTTAGATAAGGTTTGAGAGAGACGTATCAGCAAAATATGAACACCCACGGGAAGACCCGATTATGACAAGTCATGCTGCACCAATCCTCCCCCCGCCCATATCGCTTTCAGAAATTCAGCAAAGAATACAAGATCTTCAAGTAGATGGTTGGTTGATTTATGATTTCCGCGGGCAAAACCCAATCGCGCTGCACGTAGCCGGTCTACAGGGAAGTGGATCGCGACGCTGGTTTTTGTGGATTCCAAAAAGCGGTACGCCAACGTGGTTGATCCACGCAATAGAGGGCAGCACCTTCAATCATGTGACACCCGAACTGATTGGCCCCATCCACAAATATGTTAGCTGGGAAGAATTAGATGGCAATCTCGCGCAAATTGTAGGCAAAAACAGCAGCCTTCGCATTGCCATGGAGTACAGCCCCAACTGCGCCATTCCGTACGTCAGCAAGATCGACGCCGGGATCAAAGAGGTTGTCGAACGGGCCACCGATGCAGAAGTAGTCAGCAGCGCCGACTTGGTGCAATATGCGCAAGCGGTGCTCAGCGACAGTCAGATCGACAGCCACCGCGCGGCCGCGGCCAAATGTCTAGAAGCTAAAGAGCTGGCGTGCGACTTTATCCGCGACTCGCTGCTGGCTGGCAAAGAAATCAGCGAATATGACGTGCAGTCGGTCATTATGAATCACTTTAGAAGCCACAACATGGCATTGAGCCATCCGGCGATAGTCTCGGTCAACGCACATGCCGCTGACCCCCACTACGCCCCGACCTCCACGCGGCATTCCCCTGTGCGCCGCGGAGACATGATTCTGATGGACATTTTCACACGCGACGAAAGTAGCCCGCACGGTTGTTTCGGGGACATCACATGGACTGCGTTTTGTGGCGAGGAGACTCCTGCCGCAGTGACCGATGTCTTCAACGTAGTCGCCGCCGGGCGCGATGCAGCGATTGCGGCCGTGACCGCTGCCATGGACGCGGGCGAAGTGATCCATGGGTACGAGGTGGATGACGCCTGCCGCAACGTAATCATCGACGCGGGCTATGGTGACTATATATTACATCGCACCGGTCACAGCTTGGGGCCAGCGGTCCATTGGAATGGTGTCAACATCGACAATCTCGAAACGCAGGATCGGCGCAGCCTGATTCCAGGCGTTATGTTTACAATCGAGCCGGGCGTTTACATTCCCGACTTCAAGATTAGCGACACAGCGATTGGTCTTGGCATCCGCAGCGAGGTCAACTGTTTGATGCACGCAGATCGGGTCGAGGTGACGACATTGCCGCTACAAACGGATGTGCGAGCGCTGTTGGCGTAAAAATTTGTTCCACGCTCCGCGTGGAATGCAAAACCAGCCGCTTCGCGTTCGAGAGCGCGGAGCGCCCAAGATGGACTTCCCACGCAGAGCGTAGGAACTAGAAAGCAAAATATAGGTGCGATTTCTATATCGCACATTCGCTATCAGCACCGTGGCATTCGATGATTACTCATAAGTCTCAAACAGAAGAACCGAGCATCTGAAGGTACACGCAGTTGCATGGGCACAACTCGTGTGCGACGCTCTGGTTTGCAATTTCAGGGACGCTCATTCTCACGGAGACCAGTGCGATGCACACTTTCTCACGGGATAGAAGGGGCTAGCGTGCGCAATTCGTTCCACACTTTATATGGACAGCAAAGCAGGAACATATCTAACATGACTACGACTACAAAACCAAAATGTACTGATTGTGAGCGTTTGACGGTACGACAACACCCCATACTAAACATTCCGTTATGCTCAGCCTGCCAGCGGGGATAAGTATTTCTATTCCAAAGCCTAAAATTTATGTGCCGGAAAACTATTAGCTTGATATTTGCTTTCTCCCCTGCTTAAGCCCAAACCATGACCACCCACTTGCGAGGTACCAAATGAAGAATCGACAAGAACAGCAAATTGCTGATGCGATGACAACAGCCGATCTCTGGAAATTGATGAGACGGCGCGTGCCGCCAATTGTGTCGGAGTACTTTCGCGGTGGGGCCGACTCGGAAACAACATTGCGGGCAAACGTACGCGCGTTCCAGCAGGAGATGACGACTGCCTATGGCGCGCTGAGCTTTCCATCGATCGACATGAGCACCACCGTTATTGATCATCAGTTAGAGGTGCCTTGGTTTATTGCACCAGTTGGCAGTTTGCGGCTGCTTTACCCTATGGCCGATGCTGTCGCCGCGCGGGTGGCAGGCGAATTTGGCACGGTGATGGCGCAATCTACGCTATCCGGAACACCTGTAGAAGATGTAACCGCAGCATCGACGCGCGAATGCTGGTATCAGCTTTATCTGTGCGGCGGGCGCGAAACAGCATTACGCGGGATTGAGCGGGCCAAGCAGGCAGGGTTCACCGCGCTAATCTTGACGATCGATACGGGCGTATCTGGTAACCGTGCGGCACATGCAAAGATGAAGCCGATGGCGGTCTCCGCACCGTTCAGTGGTCTCAACATGAGCGAGCGGGTCGCGCTTGCTATGCGCAAATTATCGGTTGCGCCACAGATGCTGCCGCGTCTGCCATGGCTTATGGATAACGTCAGTGATGGTGGCTTAATGCAATTTGTCAACGTGGTGGACAACGAAGGGCTGCCGATGCCCTATGCTGATATCGGCACGCAGCTCGCCGCGTCCGCTGTAACGTGGGACGACTTGGCATGGATCAAAGAGGCGTGGGGCAATGACAGACCGCTGATTGTCAAAGGCGTGCATTGTGCCTACGATGCGCGCAAGGCCGAAGAGATGGGGGCAGCTGCCGTCGTTTGGTCCAATCACGGCGGTCGGCAGCAGGACCGGGTCCCGCCCACACTGCACATGGTGGCACACGAAATGCCTCAAGTTGGCGACACGCAGCTCGACTTTATGATGGATGGCGGCATTCGCAATGGGGCCGATGTGCTGATTGCGCTTTCATATGGCGTGAAGGCAGTTGGCATTGGGCGGGTGACGGCAGCCGGAATCGGTGCAGGGGGGCACGCTGGACTCACTCGTGCATTCGAGATCCTGAAGTCGGAGCTAGATCGTGCGATGCGGCTCGTTGGTGTGCAAAACGTGGAAGAGATTCGCGAGCGCGGTGCGGAGATTCGTCGCGAAAGCCATTTATACGATGATAGTCACTTGCCAGAGATCGTTTTTTAAAATTGAGGTTATAGTGAAGAAGAAACAATACCATTCCCCGCCGCGACGAGTGGCCCTTTTTGCCACGTGTATGGTAGATATGATGTATCCCGAGGTGGGGATGGCGACGGTTGAATTGCTTGAGCGCCATGGCATTGAGGTGATTTTCCCCATGGAGCAAACCTGTTGCGGACAGCCCGCGTTTAATGCCGGTTTCCGTAATGAGACGCGGCAGTTGGCCGAACGCTTTATCGAGATCTTCGAGCCGTTGGTGCGCCTTGGCGAGATCGAGGCGATTGTGGTGCCAAGCGGTAGCTGCGCAACGATGACGAGCCACTTCTACCCCACATTATTTGAGGGTGGCGCATCCAAAGAGATTCTGCGCAAGGCAGAGTTGCTGTCGTCTGTCACCTTTGAGCTGACCGAATTTTTGGTCGACGTACTTGGGGTGACGCACACGAACTCGCGTTTGCCAGCCAAAGTAGCCTATCACGCGTGCTGCCATTTACTACGCGAATTACACGTCGATGAGCAACCGCGCACGCTCTTGAATAATGTTACAGATCTTGAGGTGATTGAGTTGGAAGAGTCGGATGAATGCTGCGGCTTTGGGGGCCTCTTTGCGGTCAAAAACGCGGGGATCAGCACGGCAATGGGTGATCGAAAAGTGGCGGATGTGATGAAGAGTGGTGCGGACATGGTGGCGATGTGCGACGTTAGCTGCATGACACACATCAACGGTCTTATGGACAAAGCGGGTGGGCAGAGTCGCGCGGTCCATATCGCAGAAGTGCTGAATGCGCAGGTCTCTATCACGGTGAAGGATGCAGGTGCAATGCCGGAAAGCTCCGCCAGCCTTTCTCAGAAGAAGGTGAAAGAAGAGAAAGTTGTGCAGAAGCCGAGGCGGTGGCAGGAATAAGGCGAAGGATTAGGCTGAGGTCTTGATAGAAAATTGGTGCGGCGATGACGTGTCGTATGGTTGGCGTTACTTTCGTAACACAAAATAATCACTGAATACTAAAATTGCTGAATACCAAATAGACAGAGAATCTCTATGGCAAAGACGACAAAACAACATCAGCCAGTGACGAATTATAGTATTGATTTTTATGCGCCTTTTGATCAGCGGGTGGAACGGTCGTTGAATGATAAATATTTGCGTACGGCGGTTGGGCGCACGGTCGATAAGATGTCGGATGGGCGCATGGCGAAGATGGGCGAGGTTGATGGCGAGCTTTTGCGCACGCAGACGCGCCAAATGAAGGAGTACGTGCTGCGCAATTTACCGCAGTTGCTAGAGTCGTTTGAAGAGAATCTGACGGCGAATGGTGGGCACGTGCATTGGGCGCGTGATGCAGCCGAGGCAAACGCGATTATCCAGCAGCTTGCGCGCGAGAATAAGGTCAAAACTGTGGTCAAGTCCAAGTCGATGGCAACCGAAGAAATTCACTTAAATCAGGCGCTCGAAGCGATGGGGATTCCGGTGGTAGAGACGGATTTGGGCGAGTATATTATTCAGCTCGACAATGAGCCGCCAAGCCATATTGTGATGCCCGTGATCCACAAGCGGCTGGAAGAGATTAGCCAGATTTTTCAGGATAAGTTGGACATGCCGCCAACCTTTGACCCGGCGATTATGTGTTCGGCGGCTCGGCACAAGATGCGGGCCGATTTTATGCAGGCCGATATGGGGATCAGCGGCTGTAATTTCGCAATTGCCGAGACGGGAACGGTTTGCATTTGTACAAATGAGGGCAACGGGCGCTTGACGTCGACGATGCCGCGTTTGTATGTAGCAGTGATGGGAATCGAGAAGATTGTGCCGACGATTGAGGACGCGTTTTTGCAATATCAGGCGCTCTGTCGATCCGCAACGGGGCAGCGCATGACGGTCTATATGTCGATGACAAATGGGCCGCGCAAAGCGCATGACATCGACGGGCCAGAAGAGTTCCACGTGGTGCTCATCGACAATGGCCGGAGCAAGATGCTGGCCGATGGCTATGGCGAAGCGCTGCTATGTATTCGCTGCGGCGCTTGCTTGAACGTTTGCCCGGTGTACCGCGAGATCGGCGGCCACGCGTATGGCAGTACGTACAGCGGACCCATCGGCGCGGTGATCAGCCCGCTGCTGCCCATGCACGTGACGGATGCGGGCAAGCTGCCACACGCCAGCACGCTTTGCGGGGCGTGTAAAGATGCGTGCCCGGTTAAGATTGATCTGCCGAAGCTGCTGCTCGATCTGCGGGCAGATGATGTGGCGGCGGGCAATACGCCATTTTTTGAGAAGCAGGCTATCAAGGGCTTTGTCAATGCGATGAGCTCGCGCAAGAAATATGAACAGGCGGGCAAGATGGCCAGCATTGCCAGCCAAATGATGACCGGCTTTGGGGGGGGCAATCTCCGTTTTGCGCCACCGCCACTTTCGGGCTGGACAGAAAGCCGCACGCTGCCCCCCTTTGCCAAGCGCAGCTTTCGCGAGCAGTGGAAAGAACGGGTGAAGGCTCGACATGCGCAAGCCGCTCGCAAATTATCGGCTCATAACTTGACGAAAGGAGGCAGCGACTGATGAGCGCACGCGATGAGATTCTCAGCAGCGTGAAGGGGACATTAGCGCGTCACGATCTGTGGTTTCCGCCGCACGATGCTAGACCATTAACGCGGGCCGAGCGCATGACGGTTACAAGTGGACCGACCGCGCCGATTGATTTGGCGAATCGATTTGGCAAGGAGCTAGCGGCGCTGCACGGTAGCTATGAGGTCGTTTCAACTGTGCCGGGCGCTCGCATGGCGTGCGTCAATCGCATCATGTCGTGGATCGATGAGGAGAAGAGCGAGCGCAAGGGCATGGCGCTAAAGACGGGCCAAGAGATGGAGCTGCTTGGCTGGCGTGCGGAGAATCTGGCTCTGGACGGAATTGACGAAGGGCTAAAGGCGGTGGGGCTGCGCTTGATTACGCCGGAGTCGGTCGATACGGTGGAGGATCGCGACGCAGTGCGATTGATCCGCTATGGGATTACGGGGGTCGAGGCTGCGTTTGCGTCGACGGGATCGATGATCATGGCGTCGTCCGAACCGGGCGCAAATCGCATTGCCAGCTTGCTACCGTTCCGCCACTTGGCGCTGATCCCATTTAGCAAATTGTATCCAACTGTCGAGGCGTGGATGGCCGAGTTGCGGCAGTTTGGCAATTTTGCCGAGTGGATCCGCACGCATGCCAACCTAAGTTTGATTACGGGGCCGAGCAAGTCGGCGGATCTGGAGGGCAATTTGACGTTGGGTGTGCATGGCCCAAAGTTTGTACACGCAATTTTGTTCGACGACATTGGTGGGCTAGGCACCGCCAGGCCGTGGGACACGGATGATTTAAGCGATGAGGAATACAATCGGTGAGACTGTCCCTGATTTGGGAATGACAACGAAGTATCAAAGTGTACGCTAGCTAGATTAGCCACTAGATTAACCACTAAATCAACCATTAGATTAGCCAATAGAAAAAGAGGGTAGCTGATGTGCGGTCAGCTACCCTCTTTTTTTCGAACAGTTCAACAAAGGAGAAAAACATGACAGAATATGCGGTTCTGTGGCTAAAGTGTACCACGGGCGCTTGCGGTTGTAGCTGTTGATTGCCTGTCAATGTATAGCTTCGGATGCATTCTGCGAATCTGTTAAAATAGTAGCTAAAGTTTCTCCAACCATCTACCTGTTCCAAAACAATATGACAAACACCCATTCACCCCCACTCATCCGAACCGTAAATGAGAACGACATTCCTACGATTACGGCCATCTTTGCGATTGAAGTTTTGCACGGCACGGCGTCGTGGTCGTACGAGCCGCCGACCGAGGCAGAAATGTTGGCAAAGATGGAGGGTCTGCTAGAGCAGGGCTATCCGTTTCTGGTTGCCGAGGTCGATAACCAAGTTGCGGGGTATGCGTACGCTAGCGCATTTCGCCCGCGTGAGGGCTATCGATTTTTGGTGGAAGATTCGATCTACGTGGCGGCAGATTTTCGCGGGCGCGGCATTGCCAAACTGTTGATGCAGACGCTTATCGAGCAGTGTACGGCGCTCGGCTATCGCCAGATGATCGCGGTGATTGGCGACAGCGCAAACGAGCCGTCGATTGCGCTGCACCGTCAATTGGGGTTTGAGCAGGTTGGTCTGCTGCCGAACGTTGGCTACAAGTTTGATCGCTGGCTCGACTCGGTGTTGATGCAGCGGGCGTTGGGGTAAAGAGAGTGAGTGAATAGAGATTACACCACAAACCCACCCAGTTTCGTCTCTAAATATTCCATAATGCCCTCGCGTGCGCCTTCGCGCCCGAGGCCACTCTCTTTCATGCCGCCAAATGGTGCGGCCGCGCTGGTCGGGTTGATGTCGTTGATGCCAATGATGCCGAAGTTGAGCCTTTCGAAAGTACGCATGGCTTTAGAGAGGTTCTGCGTGTAAATGTATGCGGCTAGCCCATAGTGGGTGTCGTTGGCCATGGCGAGGATATCGTCATCGTCATCGAATGGCACAATTGCCGCCACAGGACCAAATGTTTCTTCGCGGTAGATCAGCATCTCGGGCGTGACGCCGCTGAGCAGCGTTGGCGCGTAGAAGTGACCGGCGTCGAGCCCGTTTTCGGTGAGACGGGATCCGCCGCAGTGGAGGGTTGCGCCCTGTTTTACGGCTTCGCGCACCTGCGTGTCGACTTTGCTGACTGCGGCTTCGTTGACGAGCGGGCCAATCGCGATGCCGTCGTCCATGCCGTTGCCCGCGACCATTTTGGCGACGCGCTGGTTAAATGTTTCGATGAACGAATCCATAATGTTGCGATGCACAAAGATGCGGTTGGGGCTGATGCACGCCTGTCCGGTGTTGAGGAATTTAACGAGCGATGCGCCCTTAGCCGCATGGATGGGATCGGCATCTTCGAAGACAATAAAGGGTGCGTGGCCGCCTAGCTCCATAGAGATGCGTTTGAGCTGTGGTGCGGCATCTTGCGCCAATTTTTTTCCCACTGCCGTCGAACCCGTAAAGGTGATTTTTTTGACAAGTGGGTTAATACAAAAAGCCTCGCCAATGGGCTTTGGATCCGCAGCGGTTACTAGATTGGCAACCCCCACAGGCACCCCCGCTTCTTCTAATATTCCAAAGATGGCAATCGCGCAGAGTGGGGTTGCCTCGGCAGGTTTGAGGACGATGGTGCAGCCGGCGGCGAGTGCAGGCGCGACTTTACGCGTGATCATGGAGATGGGGTAGTTCCACGGGGTGACGGCAGCGACGACGCCCACAGGTTGATAGTGGACGATGAAGCGTTGGTTGGCGCGGGCCGAGGGGATGGTTTCGCCATAGACGCGTTTGGCTTCTTCGGCAAACCAGAGTAGGAAATCCGCGGCGTATTGCACTTCGTTGCGGGCGGCTTTGAGCGGCTTGCCCTGTTCGCGCGTCATCAGTTGGGCCAGCTCTTCTTTGCAGTCGACCATGAGTTGATAGGCGCGATAGAGGATGGCCGAGCGTTCGTACGCGGTGGTTTTGGACCACGTGGCAAAGGCGGCGTGCGCGGCGTCGATGGCGGCGTTGGCTTCGGCGGTTCCGCCGTCGGCGACTTGGCCGATCTCTTCGCCCGTGGCTGGGTTTGTGACGGCAAAGGTGCCTGCCGTTCTGATCCATTCTCCGTTGATGTACATGTTCCTCTCGCAGTGTGCTAATGTATTGAGTGTCTGAAATTAACTAGTTCTATCGGATTTGGTGGGGACGTCCAAATAGTTAGTGGTGAGTTCGTAAGGGCATGATATATCGTGCCCAAGATTGATGCTCCCTTTAACCATAATGGGTACGATATATCCCTACAGGTTTGGATCATTTTTTTTGAACCGTTGATATCCCACCAAATCTGACAGCATCAGGAAATTAAGCAGTTCACAATTCTGCAGAGAAGGCGTTCTCTTACACCGAATCTTACAGGTACGATGCCGTATTAGAGATGCTCGGTCCGCAGGATAATCGACTTTTGTGAATTACTTAAATATAATTCTATATGGTTTATTGAGTATGTTCTCACTTTTGTCCCCTACTTCGAAAACGCGCCCTCATTGACCGCTTCCAGTCGTGCCTCTTCCAATCCTGCCAGTAATGAATCGATATCAAAACTATCTCGCCCGACCGTCTCAAGGAACGTTCGTATTGTCGACACGATATTCCCTTGCACGGTGGATGGGCTGCTCCAAAAATATTGTGACGTTACAAAGTCCGCACTCTCGACAATCGATATGCCGCGCAGCGCCTCATCCGAGAAATCGTCCTGAATAATATCATCATTCACCGGGATAAATATAGGCTGATTGCTCTCTGGCTGAAAGAGTATTTCTTGCACGTCAGCCGAACTCATATGCGCAACCAATTCCATCGCCTCTAAACGATTGGGCGCATCCAGTGGAATAATATAGCCAATCGACGTCACGACCTCACCCTGGTTTAAAGTTTGGTCGATAATCGGAAACCGAAAGAACTTTAGCTCAGCCTGAAAGAGGGCGGGCAGCTCGGCTATGGCGATTGGCGTCGAGAGGATCATCGCAGCCTTATTGCGTCCCAACGTTCCATTGTCCCCGCGAATTAGTGCGTTTAAGCTGGCAATGGAGCTTATTGAAGTGGCGTTGTCGATAAAGTATTCATTTTCAAAAAGCGTTTGCCACAGCTCAAAGACCTGACGCACGCGTGAATCATCGTAGCGCTCTTCGCCACGCACAAGGCTGCGATGGAACTCGGCACCATTCAGTCGCAAGTTGAGGTAGTCGAGCCAAAGCGATGCCGTAACTGGATCCTGCCCAGTGATGGAAAAGGGCGTTTCGCCACCAGCCAACAGCTGATCCGCAATGCTCATTAGCTCGTCCCACGTTTGGGGTGGTTGTAAACCAAACTGATCGAAAAGTTCGACATTATAGTAGATGCCCGCCCAGGTGTAGCCGGTTGGCACAAAGTACTGTTTGCCATTCACTTCAGAGAGCGCGCGAAAGCGCTCCGGGTACGATTCGAGCAGGCCCGATTGCGTCCACAGATCGGTCAGATCCATGAGCAGATTTTGGCTTGAAGCCGAGGCCAGAATATTGCTTGGCCCCATGCCCATAATGTCTGGCGGCGTGGCATTCAACAAATAATCAGGGGGATTTTGGCTATAGCCGCTACGCTCAATTGTAATGTGTGGATTGGCCGCAACGTATTGATCAATTGCTACCTTCTCGCCATTCGATTGATCGATCAAGGTGATCATGTTGAGTGTAACCGGCTCAGCCACAACAGTTGGTTCATCTTCGCGGCCACATGCAATCAGCAACAAACTCAAGGCAAACGGGAAGATAAATATAGCGAGTAATCGTCTCATTGGGTGGGTCACCTGTTAAAAATTTTATCTGCTAAATATGTATTTTTTAAAGAAACGCTACATTACGAAATGACTCCAGAATCTGATCAATTACCTTCGTTGTCCGTGCGGCGCTTTTGCCATCGCTCGGACAGCGCCCATCACCATTCATCTCATCCACAATTGTTTGGATAAAGGGCTGCTGCACGTGTGCTGGAAACGGCTCGCCAAAAGATTCCGTCTTCCCATTTCGTTCAATGGTAGCTGGCGTATCGTCAAAACTCGAAAAGGTGATTGTGCCTTTCGTGCCATATAGAATCGTCCGGTCAAGTTTTTGTGCTTGGCTGGTAAAGCTCCAAGCGCCGCTGCCGACCGCACCATTCCCGAGCGTAAACGTTGCCGTCACGTTATCCTCAGCAGCGTAGATTGGATTGGTGTTGATGGCACACCCCGACACAGCCAAAATTGGTCCAAAAAAATAATCCAGAATGTCCAGTGTGTGCGAACCCATATCCACAAAGCGCCCACCGCCGCCAATGGACGGGTCAAAGCGCCACGGCACGTCGTCTGCATTGCCCACAAATGGCGGAAACTGCAAGCGCACGTCAACCATATGTACATCGCCAATCTCGTTGGCATCTAGCAGCTCTTTGATTTTGACAAATTTATCCAAGGAGCGCCGATAATAAGCCACCCATAGCGGCACACCAACGGTTCCGCAAGCCGCGATCATCTCTTCGCATTCAGCCAGCGTCATTGCCATCGGCTTTTCGCAATAAACTGGCTTGCCCGCGGCGGCAACCGCTAGCGTGTATTCCTTATGTACGTGCGGCGGCGTCGCAATGTAGACAGCATCCACCTCCGGATCGTTGATCAACGCTTGTGCGTCGTCATACCAGCGCGGCACATTATGGCGCTCGGCATAATCGCGCGCTAGATCACCGTTACGCCGCATCACCGCCACAAGTTCCGAATTATTCGCCTGCTGAAAGCCCGGCCCGCTCTTTACTTCCGTCACATCACCAGTGCCAATAATGCCCCAACGAATTGTTTTCATAATACTATCCTAAATTTTGATTTTGTAAACAAGTTTATTGACAGGGCTAGGCTGATCGTCAACCGCGACGCGCGGCATGTGAACATCCTGCGGCATAAAGATCGTAAACGATCCGGCGGGGACGGTTGCATATTGCCCCTCACCTTTTAGAAAGTAGACGTCATTCTCATCGTCGTACGGAATGTTTGTCTCAAAATCAGCCAGCTTGCCGTAGCCCATCTGCTCGATGCCGTCGATCATATATTGAATGTCGCAATAATTGTGGTGCGCTTCCCACTTTAGCTCGGCCCGCGGAAACGAATCGTATGCTTGAACCTGTAAGACGACATCATCGCCATCGATTTGGTGAACGCCAACGGGCAATTCCCTCCACGCATTGCTCTGCAAATGTTGAATCCCAGCCGCAAATCGACTGCTTAACCTGCTATATTTATCGGCATTATCAATTGTATCAATTATCATCTTCTCTCCAAGTTTGTTGATGGTCAGGGATTTTGGCTCGACAAGGTATAATAGCAAAGTATAATAGCTTGGCTTGCTCAACAATCAGCTATCGACACCAGCTATCGACACCAGCTATCGACATCAGCTAGGCGGGACAGTTGAATTATAGTTTGAGAGTCTTACTTTATCAACTCTAGCAAAAGAGAAGGGGAAACAGAAATGACGGCACTATTTGATCTATCCGGCAAAAAGGCACTCATCACAGGCGGCACGCGGGGGCTTGGCCGCGGCATGGCCGCAGGGCTCATTGGCGCGGGGGCCGAGGTGGCAATTTGGGGCATCTCGGATGGCGTCCATGCGATTGCCAACGAGATGGGTGCCATCGCTGTGCAGCGCGATGTCAGCGACCGCGAAGAGTTAAAAACGGGATTCGGCGAAGCTGTCGAAAAATTGGGCGGTCTGGACATATTGATCGTTAATCACGGCATTCAGCGTCGCCATCCAGCCGAAGAGTTTCCAGTTGAAGATTGGGATGCGGTGATTGAGGTCAATCTCACCTCTATGTTTCTGCTCAACCAGCTTGCCGGGCGCATCATGCTCGAACAGGGCAAGGGGAAAATTATCAATGTGGCATCGCTGCTCAGCTTCATTGGCGGGATCACGGTTCCAGCGTATGCCGCGGCCAAGGGAGGTGTCTCTCAGCTGACAATGGCCTTCTCGAACGAGTGGGCAGGCAAGGGCATTAACGTCAACGCGATTGCACCCGGCTATGTGGATACAGACATGAACGAGGCATTGATCAACGACGCGGATCGTAACAAGATGATCATGAGTCGCATTCCGGCCGGTCGATGGGGATCCCCACAGGATATGGCTGGTGCAGCTATTTTTCTCGCGTCCGATGCATCCGATTTTGTCAGCGGCGTTCTGCTGCCAATTGATGGTGGGTGGCTTGCTCGGTAGCGAGACCTTGTGGCTTCTGCCACGTTTTGGGTCTGTTCAGCCATGCCGTACAGCCCTAAAAATGACAGGATGATAAGATAAATTAATCAATATTGTTTCTGCTGTCTTTTCTGGCGTATAGTCCAACCAGATCGTACAGCCCTTATTTCATGACAAGATGACATTTGTTCAGTGCAATTATTGCACTGAACAAATGTCATCTTGTCGCTTTTTGTCATCTTGTCCGCAGTGTCACCATCTCAGTGCCTCGAACATCCACCTGGGCTCCACCTTCTGTATTTCGACCTCGTCATTGTGCTCAGTCAGACCACAGTCACTATAACTTTTGATACAATTTTGCCAGCGCGTCGCAATGGGTGTCACGTTCATCTCTTTGATCTTCATTTAAAATCTCCTTTTTGTTATGAGTTGAAGCATGGATTGAAGTTCATGATTATGTGTAATCGGTAAAGTTTATCCGATTACACATAAATTTTCCATCGCCATAAATGTGTTCCAGTTCTTGCCGCAAATTTGATTTCAGACTATAGTTTTATCTATCTTCGAAAACGTTTTCGTAAATCTAATTACCTACTCCTTTCACCCAACAAGAACATTGCTGAGGTGCTGGCGTGGCGACACTTAAATTCCACACAGTAAGAGAGCCTTTATGATGATCGAACTAAACCAATCGAATAAAAAGCTAGTCTGGGCTTTTTGGCAACAGCTGGAGAACGCCGGGCCTGCTCAGGTTGAAAAAGTGGCACAATCAGCGATGAGTGACAACGTTATTTGGCACGGCCCGGCTCCCATTAATCGCTTAGATGGCGTGGCCGCATTTGATGCTAGTTTTTGGCAGCCGCTGCTACGCTCGTTCCCAGACCTTAAGCGGCAGACGCACATTTTTTGCGGTGGTGAATCCAACGGTCGTATTGATGGAAATATTGCGCTCGATGGCCGAATGTGGGTCAGCGGCACTGGCTATTTGACTGGCACCTTCGCACACGATTATCTGACAATCCCGGCGACAGGTGGCGAAGTCAACATCCGCTGGGGTGAATTTTGCTGCGTAGAGGATGGCAAAATTGTCGAAGTCTATTTTCTGCTCGATCTGATCGACCTGATGCAGCAGGCTGGTTTTCACGTGCTGCCACCAAGCCGTGGGCAAGATGGGATCTATCCACCGCCGCGCGCAAATGATGGCATATTGCTGGATGCGCAAGATGAAGCCGAGTCCACCCATAGCCGCAAACATATACGTCAATTTATTTTCGATGGACTCAACGCGTATGATCAATCCGAGTTGGGCAGCATGGGCATGGCAGATTATTTTCATCGTGATGTGAAATGGTACGGCCCCGGCGGTATCGGCGCGTGCCTCAGCTTTCAAGAGTTTGAGGATCTGCACCAGCAGCCGTGGTTGATCGCTTACCCGGATCGGCAAGTTCAAAATTTAGATGCGCTGATTGCAGAGGGCTCCTATAGCGGTGCGCCAGGTTGGGCAGGTGTCAAAGCAACGCACACTGGACCCTATCTCAACTGCCCCGCGACCGGAAAAACGATTGAGTTTAACGGACTAGATTGGTGGAAACGAGAGGGCGAAGTGTATGTCGAGAATTGGGTTTTTGTGGATATGATTCATCTCTTTCGTCAGTTTGGAGTTGATCTCTTTGAGCGTCTAGCCGCACAAGTGGCAGAGAGGGTGGATGCTTAAGTCAGCTCCCTTCAAGCCGGTTCAATGGAAGAGGTTGCCGCGCGACTTTGCGGTCATTCAGGTTGGCTTTGCGCTATTTGGGCTGTCAATCGCCATATTGATCCAAGCCAATTTAGGGGCCAGCCCGTGGGTCATGTTGACCGTTGCGCTGGCCGACATTTTCGGATTAACGCCGGGCACAATCACCGTGCTCACAGGCATTGTCGTTTTGGTCATAGCGCTCCTCATGCAAGAGCGCATCGGCTGGGGAACATTAGGCAATATCCTTTTTATCGGTCCGTGGGTCGATCTTTTTTTGTGGATCATTCCCCCCATAACCGCTAACCTACCATTACAAATCGCAATGCTGCTCTCATCGATCATCATCTTGGCGTTGGGCAGCGCAATTTATATTGGGGTCAATGCGGGCGCAGGGCCGCGAGACAGCCTCATGCTGGCGATTGAGCGCAACAGTCGGTTAACGCTTGGTCAAGCGCGCAGCGGGATCGAGCTGCTCGTTTTCATTATCGCATGGCTGCTCGGTGGCCCGTTTGGCATTGGCACGATAGTGGTCGCACTACTGATCGGCCCGGCGGTTCAGTGGAGCTTTGAGGTATTAAAGGTCGATACAGGTAGATAAGTAAGCGAATAAAAAGTATTATCCCATATGCAGTTTAAGTAGGCAGGACAAAAGCATGAGCAACTATCAAGAAGCAAAATCCGTTGTGCGCAATTACTTTGATGCAATGGAAAACGCCACGCCCGATACGGTTGGCGATATCCTCGCGGCGCACGTCAGCGACAGCTATGATTGGCGTGGCGTCTATCCTTTCCGCGAGCAGCAGGGTGTAGATGCAGTCGCCGAAATTTTTTGGCAGCCGCTGCTACAATCGATCACCCGAATGCAGCGCCGTCAGGATATCTTTATCGGCGGCATCAACGACATAGGCGAAGGAACATGGGTGATGAGCATGGGCCATTTTATGGGTCTTTTCGATGCAGATTGGCTGGGGATCCCGCGCACGCGCCAAATGGTGAATCTGCGCTATGCCGAGTTCAACTGTGTAGAGAATGGCAAAATCACCAAGAGTGGACTCTTCGTTGATCTGATCGGGTTAATGGCTCAGGCGGGTGTTTATCCACTGCCCCCATCGACAGGCGTTTATTTCACCTACCCCGGGCCGCGCACACATGATGGTTTGCTATACGAAGATGCACCGGAGAAAGAAGGAATCGCTACCCTTGCACTCGTCAACGAAATGATCAGCGATCTAAACATATTAAACACAAATGGTGCCATGGGGTGCCCGCCAGAAGTATTGGAAAAAACTTGGTCTAAGGAGATGATCTGGTACGGGCCAGCTGGCATTGGTGCATCGTATACAATTCCGCGCTACCAAGAGCAGCACCAGCTTCCCTTTCGCAACAATTTAGACGACAAGAAGTTCAACGGTCACGTTTGCCGCTTTGCCGAGGGCAATTTCGCCTGCTTCTTTGGCTGGCCCAATCTCTCCAATCGGCCTATTGGCGGCTTTCTGGGCTTGCCCGCCAGCAACAATGCGGAGATGCAGGTGGTCGATGTCTATCGCCGCGAAGGGGACAAGCTGGCCGAAAATTGGGTGCTGCTTGATCTACCTTGGTGGCTCAAACAACAGGGGCTGGACATACTGGATCGCACGCAGAAAATCATGAATTCGGAGTTGTAATTAAATGTCCACACTTCAAAAATTCTTCGAAAACCTACTTGTTATCGAGACGGCAACCATCCTAGCTGGCCCATCGGTGGGCATGTTTCTGGCCGAGCTTGGCGCAACCGTCATCAAAATCGAAAACGCAAAAATAGGTGGCGACACAACCCGCTCATGGAAGCTCAAGAGTGAAGACCCAGAGAGTGATATTTCGGCCTATTTCACATCGGTCAACTGGGGTAAACAATCGATCGCGCTGAACTTAAGCGACCCCACCGACAAGCAGATTCTAACAGCACTGCTCGACAAAGCCGACATCTTTCTGCAAAACTTTCGACCCGATTTGCAAGCGCGCCTCGGACTCACATATGCAGCGCTAAGTCAGCGCAACCAAAAGCTAATTTCGGCCCAAATTATCGCCTACGAAGAGCAAGATCCGCGGCCCGGGTTTGATGCCGTTATGCAGGCCGAAACCGGCTTTACCTATCTCAACGGTCAGCCAGACGGCCCGCCAACCAAAATGCCCGTCGCCCTTATCGACGTGCTTGCCGCACACCAGCTCAAAGAAGCGCTCCTGTTAGCGCTAATGGAACGTACCCTAACCGGCCAAGGCAGCGAACTAAAAGCCTCCCTCTTCCAAAGTGGCATCAGCGCGCTTGTTAACCAAGCAGCCAACTATCTAGCCGCCGATTTTGTTCCGGCCCGCATCGGTTCGGATCATCCCAGCATTTCGCCTTATGGCTCCATTTACCAGACAGCCGATTCAGAGCAGATTATTTTGGCTATAGGCACCGATCCACAATTTGTACAGTTGTGCCACATTGTGGGCTGTGCAGAATTGGCAACAGACCCACGCTTTCAAAGCAATGTTCAGCGGGTGGCAAACAACGTAGCGCTGAAGGATCTTTTGGCAGAGCGGATCAAGCTCTACAGCCGCGCGGATCTGCTCACCCAACTAGGCGCGGCCTCGGTCCCCGCGGGTGCTGTGCGCGCAATGGATGATGTCTTTGCCCAGCCCGCCGCACAGGAAATGATTCACCACGGCCAGCTAGCTGATGGGCGCACCATCCGCGGTGTACGTGCCATCAGCTTTGCCATGCCGGTTGGTTTGAGCGCCAAAACGTTGACGCCACCCCCTCGGCTCGATCAAGATCGTGCAGAGATCTTGGCAAGAATCGGGCTGTAGAAAGCTTTAATCATGCGGAACCAACTCACGCATTCGCTTAGCTGTTGCCAGCAAATTCATATCATCCCCAATCGACGCATTATAGCGTAAATGATCCAACCCGATATGCAAATGATAGGTCAACAAACGGCCCGCTACGTCATGTGGATCATAGCCAACCGCGCGCCATCGATCTGCAAGCGCAGCGCGCAACAGTTCCATGTCGAGTTCGGGATACCATGGTGACCAAAACTCAAACCACGCCAGATCATAAAGATGATCCCCATAGCGCGAGCAGCCCCAATCAAAAACGCCAGCAATTTGCCCCTTGTCAACCAATACGTTTCGGTTAATCAGATCTGCGTGAATTAAACAGCGCGGCACAGAATTGCTTACACTTTGCCTAAGTAGCTCCACGCCCCATGCAAAAGTCTCGCTGCCTTCGGGCGACGCAGCCAACACCCTCTGCCAGTCCCCGCCGCGCGGGTTGTCGCTATTCTCCGCAACGGTTAACAAATGTTCAGACCAGCTTGTGTGCGATCCGCTGCCGTCGGCTCCCCAGCCGCCAAAGCCCACCGTATTAGCAATATCGGTCGTGCGCATGGCTTCGAGCGCATCCGCAATCTGCGGGACAAGTTCCCGCCAGCCCACGGCATCAACGCTTTCGAGCGGATCGCCATAAACGCGTGTCGCAATCGTATAATATCCAGCATAAGCGCGCCCAATATCCCGCACCTGCGGGATCGGTAACTTGGGGGTAGCGTATCGATACGCCCGCAGATCGGTCTCGAAATCATCCACATAATTGCCAAAACGGATCGCCAGATCCACGCCGCCATGCCGATAGCCAAAACAGCGCGACCATGCACCCTCGCCAATCAACTCAACTTGCAGATCAATTTGCAGAGCATAGTCAGAATCAATCTTGTAATAGTCGGTTAAAAACGCCTGCGCTTCTGCCAAGCCAATACCATTATCTTTGTTCATTGTTGTCTCTATTTGGCCTTGATACTCCTATATTCTTGGATGTTCGACATTGCTCCTTTCTCAATATTAATGCATATAGTAAGATGATAATGCATATAGTAAAGTTCATTACTATTTTCTCTTAATTCTTACGTGTAGAGTCCAAAAGCAGATATAATTACCTATAGCCGCTCATTCTTACGCCTACGGCAACGCTCGCTGCAATAGAGCACCTCATCCCAAATCTTCGCCCACTTCTTGCGCCACGCAAATGGCCGCCCGCAGACGGGGCAAACCTTTGTGGGCAGATCTCTTTTTTTCTTTGTCATATCGCAACCAATTCGCGCTCAACTCAATTTTTTCAAAAAAGCCGCGGCCTGCTCACAAACTCGCTCTCGCTCTTCATCATCCAAATGACGCAACCCCAACACCGCCTTCCCCGACCGTGGATTCGCTCGCAGTTGCGACTCATGTTTAATCAAAAAATTCCAATATAAGAAGTTAAAGGGGCACGCGTCCTCGCCCGTTCGCGACTTGTAGTCAAAGCGACAACCGCGGCAAAAGTCACCCATCTTGTTAATATAATTTGCCGACGCAACATAAGGCTTCGTCGCAGTCTTGCCCCCGTCAGCGTTTAGCCCCATGCCGATCACATTTGGTGCCACCACCCACTCATAGGCATCAATATATCCCTCTAAAAACCACGCATTAACCGCCGCCGGATCAACGCCCGTCAACATGCAAAAGTTGCACAAAACCATCAGCCGCTCAATATGGTGCGAATAGCCCGTATCGATCACCCGGTTAATCACGCAGCGCAAACAGTTCATCTCGGTCTCGCCGCTCCAAAAAAAATTGGGCAGCGCCCTGTCGTGTTCCCACTCATTTTTGCCCAACAGATCTGGCATCTGCGCCCAATAGTGCCAGTAAATATATTCGCGCCAGCCAATTACCTGACGCACAAATCCCTCCACTGAATTCAGCGGTGCATCACCCCGCTGATAGGCCGCCACAACCTCGCGCACAAGTTGCAGCGGATCGAGCAGCCCGATATTCAAATAGGGCGATACAACCGAATGAAATAGAATAGAATTGTCCGCACTCATCGCGTCTTCGTATGCCCCAAAATTGGCCAAGCGCTGCGCGACGAAGTCTGCAAATGCGGCCTGCGCATCTTCGTGGGTCACGGCCAAATTAAAGTGCTCGACAGTACCAAGCCCGGCCTTATTTTCCGCGACCTCTTCCATCACCGCACGTGTAAGCTGATCCGGTTCGAAAGTGATAGGTGCTGGCGTCTCTAGCCCCTTCTTTGGGTATGGTTTGCGATTCTCGTGATCGAAATTCCACTTCCCACCAGTTGGCTCGCCATCCCCCTCAATCAAAATGTCGAAATGTTGACGCATCTGCCGATAGAAGTTCCCCATCACCGTACGTTTGCCCGTCGGGTGTTCCGCAAAGGGATCAAATCGCTCAACCAAAAACTGCGTGTTGGGCAGCACCGTCACCTCAATACCCAAGCGATCTGCCAGCTCCTCTTGCTGAAAAAGTCGTCCGCTATACTCCGCTGCCGCCATCGTCACAAGCTGCGTGCTGCCCACCCGCTTCACATGCCTGGCCAGCCCTGCGCCAGCGGATCGCGCCATCACATAATCGACCGCATAGCCTTGCTCACGCAGCCGCTCGGCATAGTGTCGCATCGCGCTAAAAAGCAGCACGATCTTCTTGCGTTGGTAGGGCAATTTCTTCGTACGCGCCGCGCTCTCCACCAGCACAATCTGAATCTGATCGCGCGTTGTAAGTTCGGCAGCATGGGCAAGTGCCGGATGTTCTTCAAGTAGTTGATCGCCCAGAATCCAAACGCTAATAGTTGGGTTCATAGTTGTAAGTTCTTCCGAATCATAGGGTTATCTACGCGAAAACCTGAACATTCACTTTTTTATAGACAGTCGTATTTTACAACTACCTATGATACACTTCTTCCATCTCTCCATCAGTATTATGCACAGTATTTATACCAAAAATGATCAACCATAAGGAGAAACAGATGTCTCAAACAAAAACCTTAAGAGAGCGCATCCATGCTGGCGAAATATTAGTCGCTCTACGCGGATCGCTAAACACAAGTAAGGAAGAATTATCCGATATATGGGCAACAGGCCGCTATGATTACATCTGGATCGACGGCCAACATACGCCTTTCAGCGAAGAACAGTTAGTCAACTATTGCCTTGCAGCCGAAGAACTTGAAATCGACGTGCAGTTGCGGATTCCCCATACATATCACGCATATTTGGTGGGTCGTTACTTCGATTTTGGGCCAAGCGCGATAGTGGTGCCCGAGGTAATGGAAGAATCCACCGTTGACGAAGCCATCGCCTATGCCTACTATGGGCCAATCGGACGACGCAGTTGGGGTGGTGCGGCTCGCCGTGGTTTGCTAGGTCCAGCCAAAGGCATGGATCGACTCGCCTATGCGGCTTGGTGGAATCAGTACGTAATTTTGGGGATACAGGTGGAATCGGTTGAGGCAGTGACAAACATTGGGAAATTAGCCAAACCGGGTATTAGCGTTGTCACCTTTGGCCCAAACGATCTCTCGTTCAGCCTAGAGGATCATCCCGAATATCCGCTGCAGACGGTCGATGATTGTATGCGCAACGTAGCCGCTCAACTGGCCGGAACCAATATTCGTCTGGCAATGGGCACAGGCACAAAGCCCGAAGAACGTGATAAATATCTCGAAATTGGGATCACGTTATTTCAAGAGGATGCGCCGTAGCGGCTAGATCTGGTTTGGTTACCCATCAGAAAACGCACCCCTTTCTAATTCGGGCGTGGTTCATTAAAGGGAAAATGAAGTTTACAAAGGTGATTACCTATAAGTCGCAGATACGAAAAGTGAGCACCCTCAGCGCGAAGCTGTTGGCAGCTAATACTCTTAACAAATAGAGCAAGTTCTTAGTTTTTGGCTTGAGGCAACGCTTCGCTAGATATTTATGGGTAATCACCGATTAATTCGGGATTGCGTATTCAACCTATTAAGTGCTATGATGCACCAATTCATTATAAATCAATTCATCACCGACCAAATAGTCATTGCCGCCGCAGTTGACACCCCGCAGCGCCAGCATTCATCCAAAGAGGTTTAAATGTCTGCCAGACGTACACGAGATCGCAACGCCCGCCGCGCCCAGCCCCCCGCCTATCTTGACATTCCCTATCAACAAGAGCTTCGAAATCAATGGCCCCCCTACATCATTGCATCGCTGCCGCAGATCGATGAAATTCACGATATGTCCATGCGTATTCTCGAAAATACCGGTATCCGATTTATGGACGAAAAAGCCATGGATCTGTGGGAAGCCGCCGGAGCAAAAGTAGATCGCAAAAGCCAACATGTCTGGCCAGATCGCGGCTTGATAGAAGAACTGGTTGCAAAAGCGCCATCCAGCTTCACCTTTCGCGCGCGCAATCCGGCACGGAGCCGATTAATTGGCGAAAATTGCATCAGCTTTTTCCCTACCGCGGGCACCGTTTTTGCCCACGATATAGAAACAGGGCGTAGACCGGGCAAACAGGCCGATTGGATCAACATAGCCAAGCTCGTCCAAAGCACCAACGTCATACACATTGGCCCGTTACAAGTTGTGGTAATGCACGACGTCCCAACGAACGAAAAACATCTTGAGCAGTATCTCCACGGAAGCATCCTTTCCGACAAACCGCTCATGGGCGTCTCTCACGGCCGCGTGATCCCAGCCGACGTAATCGAAATGGCCCGAATTGTATTTGGCCAGGATCTCAAGCCAGAAGAGGGTCCCGTCACCGGCGGCGTAATTAATGCCAACAGCCCGCTTGTCTACGATGACCGCATGTTGGGCGGAATGATGACCTTTGCTGCGGCCGGTCAATTTACGGTCGTTACGCCCTTCATCCTCGCCGGGGCCATGAGCCCCGTAACCATGGCCGCGGCCATCGCCCAGCAGAATGCCGAAGCGTTAGCAGGCATCGCCCTGCTACAACTCGTGCGGCCCGGCGCGCCTGTGATCTATGGTGGCTTCACCACAAATGTAGATATGAAAAGTGGCTCCCCCGCATTTGGTACACCAGAAGGTGCATGGGCCTTTTTCCTTGGTGCGCAGCTAGCCCGCTACTACGGCGTACCCTATCGCGGCAGCGGATCGCTCAACACCGCCAACATCCCCGACGGGCAAGCCATGTCCGAATCAATGTGGTCGCTTTGGCCCTGTATTCTCGCCCACACCAATCTTGTCTTTCATGCCGCGGGCTGGCTCGAATCAGGCCTAGCGTTCGGTTTTGAAAAATTTATTATGGATGTGGAAAACTTGGCAATGATGCAATACATGCTACAGGGGCCAACGTGGAAAGCAGAAGATTACGCGCTGAGTGCAATTGAGGAGGTGGGCCCAGCCGGTCACCATTTTGGCACAGCCCACACGCAAGAGCGCTACCAAGATGCTTTCTACCCATCATTCCTGCACGAGCGCCGTAACTTCGGCACATGGCAAGATGCGGGCAGTGAAGACGCAGCGCAACGGGCGCACAAAGTTTGGAAAAGCGTACTCGATCATTACGAGGAACCGCCCCTCGACAGCGCCATTAAAGACGCATTAACCGAGTACGCAGCACGTCGCAAGAAAGAGCTGATCGGCGTTTCACTCTACGATTAAGACGATTAAAATGTAATTTTCCCGATAACATAGGCAGCGCGCTCACCAAATTTAGGCCATTCAAAAGTATCTTCTCAATAAGTAGCGATAGCGCCGGTTGAGTGCTGCGGCAGTATGCAATGTATCGAAACCAAGCGGGGCATTTACCCCAGAATATTGAGAAGATATAGTCAAAAGATAAAATATACAGCATGACCGTAAGCTAATTCAGAAAATCCACTAACATTTGTACAATTATTTTTCTGGATTAGCTTTATACCCGCCAGCAGATCGGCAACCTCTTCACCCCGCGCTGAAAATTGGACTGCAAATACTCGACCTCCCCAGCCAATTCCACCTGCCCCATCTGCTCAATGACTTCGTCAAAAATGGCCATCATTTGTGCTCTGGCCAAATGAGCCCCAATGCAAAAATGAGGGCCATAGCCGAATGAGAGGTGTGGATTAGGCTGACGGGTGATATCAAATCGATCGGGGTGATCAAAGACCGCGTCGTCTCGATTTGCAGACGAAAACGAAACTACAACCTTATCGCCACAGCGGATCAGTTGCCCGGCAATCTCGCAGTCGACCAAAGCAGTGCGGCGAAAACTCATCACCGGTGTCCACCAGCGCAACTGCTCATCCACCGCAGTGGGCAAAAGCGTCCGATCCGCACGCAACTGTGCAAAACTAGCAGGATGCTCTAGCAAGCAGATCAGCCCACCCGGAATGCCATTGCGCAGCGTCTCGTTGCCCGCCACAGCAAACAACCAGAAGAGACTTTTGAATTCATCAATCGTGATCTTGCCGTCCTCATCATCGACGTGCGCAAGCAAAAGCGACATCACATCATCGCTCGGATTGCGCCGCTTGTCCTCGGCAAGCAGCCGCGCGTAAACGTCCAAATCGGGCATCCCATAGCGGCTGCGCGGGTCGGGCATCATGCCATCTGCATCAGGCTGCGGACGAAGCTCAAACGCGGCTCGCGCCATCTCGCTACCCAACGCCGGATCAAACTGAGCCGAAACCGCATATTCCGGATCTTGATACCCAATTACCCGATTGGCCCAGTCAAAAAGCAACAGTCGATCCTCTTTCGGCACCCCTAACACATCGGCCAACGTCAACAAAGGTAGATCCGCGGCAATCTCTTTGCCAAAATCGCAATGCCCTTCGGGTTTACCCTGCACCACCCGCGCCACAAGCTGCTTGGCGTTGGCCTTGATTCCCACTTCGATCTGCGCAATCGCCGAAGGTGTAAACGTCTTGTGCAGCAGCCGTCGCAAACGCGCATGCTCTGGTGGATCCATATTGAGCATCATCTGACGTGCATAATCCAGATCATCCTCGCTAGCAGGATCTCGCGTTTGTGTGCCGCCCAGCCACGAAGAAAAATGTTCTGGCTGCCGCATCACTCGCTGCACATCCGCATAGCGCAGCACAAGCCAGTAACCAGTACCTTTTGGGTAGTTGGGTTGCGCCGGTTCATCTATCCACACAATTCCTTTTTCGCGGCGCAAACAATTCACGAGTTCGTATGGGAAACCGTTGAGATATGTCTGTGAGCTATGTAAATCTTGAGCATCCATATGAATAGTCTAGCACTCTCTACAAATTCTTGCACATAGAGGGCTTCAATTACATTAACATAGAGTAGCTTTGACTTTTCGACAAAAAAGCGTACTATTATGGTCATCAAAAAATTCCCTGCCCAACTTCTCATCTCTACCTTATTAACTCACACACTTAGCTTGCACATTTAACTTGTACAGAAGGAACACTATCTATGAAAGCAGCGGTCTGCCGCGAATTTGGCTCCCCCCTCGTTATCGAAGAACTAACCATCGATCCCCCAACTGGGCGCGAGGTCAAAGTCGACGTCGCAGCTTGTGCCATCTGTCACAGCGACATCCACTACGCCGAGGGAGCGTGGGGCGGCACATTACCTACCGTCTACGGGCACGAAGCCGCTGGCACCATTATCGAAGTGGGTCCACTTGTCACAAATCTCGCCGTTGGGGATCACGTAATCGTTTCGCTACTGCGCTCCTGTGGATCATGCTACTATTGCGATCAGGGCCTGCTCCACGCGTGTGAAGGCACCTTTCCATCCGACCAACAAAGCCGTATCCACACGCAGGATGGTGATCCCGTACTGGCCGCCATGCACTGTGGTGCGTTCGCCGAAGAAGTTGTTGTCGATCAATCACAAGCCGTCGCCATCTCCAAAGAAATTCCGCTGGATAGCGCATCGCTGTTGGCCTGTGGCGTTATCACCGGTCTGGGCGCAGTCACCAACACGGCCCGCATCCCCGCAGGCAGCAGCGTCGTTGCAATAGGCACCGGCGGCGTGGGGCTAAATAGCATTCAAGGCGCAGCATTAGCGGGCGCACGCACTATTATTGCCTTAGATTTAAATGATGCGAAACTCGCGGCCGCACGCGATTTTGGCGCAACCGACACAATCAACCCAAACGAAACTAATGCCACCGCCGCAATCAAAGCACTTACCGATGGTCGCGGGGCAGACTATGTGTTTGTGACCGTGGGCAGCGCAAAGGCCATGGAACAGGCTATCGACTATGTGAAGCCAACCGGCACGCTCGTCATTGTTGGGATGCCAGCAACTGGGGCAACATCAGCCTTCGAATTAGGCAACATCGCTGGGGCAAACCAACAAATTTTGGGCAGCAAAATGGGATCCACGCGCCTGCAAGTCGACGTGCCAAAGTTGGTCGCGCTCTACCAACAGGGCCGCCTCAAACTCGATGAGCTGATTACCAACCGCTACCCGCTCGAAGAGATCAACGAGGCAATAGCCGAGGTCAATCGTGGTGAGGCACTGCGCAATGTGATTGTTATGACAAAATGAGGTGCTAACACCCTCTCGTAAGAAGAGGCTGTTCCTTTTACCCAAAATGGACGGGCTACGCTAAAGTGGCATAATTTATGTAACAGTGTACCACTAACTGTATTGCAAGTTGTGATAGTTTAGAATGGTTCACATGTAAGTGCGGTCTCTATATCCTACCTATGACAACCGTTTCGCCATAATGCCAAGGAGAAGCCACCTCACAATGCACACATTACCATTCATAAATGGATGAGGCATACTTAAGAATCATGGCAAAGTTACCCAATCTACCTATTGGTATTCAAACCTTTTCGGTTCTCTGAGGTATTGTGTGGGTAACTAGGAATGAATTCCCAGCCTGATACGGAAAACGTGATTTATCACGTTAAAGTTACGGCATTTAACCTGTTTTAACAGGTTTCCCATAGCAGACGCAGAATTCATTCTGCGGGCCACCCCACAATTCCTCATAGAACCACCTTTTCAAAGCCCCGATCGTACGGGGATCTATATGTCGATAAGACATGTCAGATCCACCATCTGATTACGTCTGTCTGCGCTCGTCCGCGTCTCATTTCGGCACCGATACAACCTAAACTGTAACTATTTTACGCTGTACTTAATGATAACGGTGTACCTAATCTAATTATCCGAGTAGTGAGTACGCCCTTTGTGTATATTTTTACTTGCTAACAGCGTGTTGGGGAGAACTAAAAAAATCTGATTTTGTACTCAGACATTGTGCCCGTGTGGTATAAACACAGGTATACTCAAGATTTTAGAAATGGGATGGCCACAATCCCATTTTTAGACCATCCTGTGGCTAAATCTGAGTACAGAAATTTTCTCTCCGGCAAGCTGCTAAGTGAACGATTACGATTAACGATCAGTTAGGCGAAAACAGAAGAAATATAATTGACTCGGCGGGTAGCGCCAGAGATGGATTCGCGGTGGGCTGCAAGATCGAATTCGGATCAACCGATTCTGCGTTGTGATCTTTGTCGAAGAGAAGCGCCTCTTCTATTTCGCCTATTGACGCGTCCAAAATCATCCGCTTTGATTCGCTATCTCGGTTCACCAGCAAAATGGTGATCTTGCCATCATCGCGCAGCGCGGCAACGCTCGACACCATCGGATCGCCCGAAGCCGATGCCAACAATTGATCGCCCAAGCCCTTGTACATTGGATAAACATAGTAGCTTGGCAGCGCATCATATTTGCCAATTAGGCCCAGCGCGTTGCCCGTAAGCACAAACTGATTCACATAGTCCACGCGCTGATTCACCATGCGCGCCAACACATCTGCCCACCAGATTGCGTGGTAAAACGAATCGGAGGTGCCTTCGCCACCCAGCGACAGCGACCAGTGCGAGTTAATTTCTGTCACGCCGATCGGCATATCGCGCCCGGTCGTCTCGCGGATCAATTCGCGTATGGCTGGCACTATCGACTCCCACTCAGTTGGGTTTGCGCGCAAATCGGGAATCTTCGCTGCGCTCCGTTCCGCATTGTTCGGGAAGGGATAGCGATGAAACGTGACCACATCCACCATATCGCCGTTGGCCTTCAAGAACTCGGTCATCCAGTCACGCCCACTTGGATCTGTAGGCGCAATCCCTGGCGCATTAGACCATTGATGAAGCTCTGGCCCCATTAACACAATCGACGGATCAACCTCTTTCATGGCCTCGGCATAGAGCCGCCACTGTTCGTTAAAATAGGTTGTGTCCCACACAACATCTCTAATCCAGCCCTTGCCGATTTCGGCTCCGGCATAGAGTGACGGTTCGTTCCCTATCGACCAAAACTTAATTGCATAGTCGTTATCAATGTTGGCATATTGTACGGCCTCGGCAGCCTCTTCGGGCGAGCTGCCGGGTAGGCGCACGTGAATATAAGGCTCGGCCCCCATACGCCGCGATAGATCCACAAGTTGATCGATCTGATAGCTGCGCAGCTTATTTTTGTCGCCAAACTCGCCGCCAGGGTAGCGTACCGATGTAAAGCCACCCGCCTCGGCCAGCGGCAATGTCTCTGGCCGCAAAGAGACCCACGGTCCGTAATTTGTGCCAAAAATATAGGGGCTTATTTCCCCACGGCTGCTGTCGACATCAACCTGAATGGTAATGGCCGCATTTGGGTCGGCAGCAGTTTCAGCCGCAGATTCGAGCGAGACGCACGCGGTTAGCCCCAAAAGCAGCAAACATAGCATCAGCTTGATGGGAAAAAAGGGCGGGCAACTTTTCGGCCCGTTAGATTGATCTACCCCCTGTGGCGTTACGTTGCACCCGTCATCCACTTGGGAATTTGGCGCGAGCGAGGGTACGAGGAGTTCTGCCACCATTTCAACTTTATTCAAGAGAGTCTTTTCCATAATCGTTGGTTCTTTCGAAGTCCGAGTGGTTTATAGTTTGCTTGTTTTACTTGTCTACACCGGTGATGACAACACCCTGTATGAACGCCTTTTGTGCCAAAAAGAACAGAATGACGGGTACAATCATAGCCATCAGCGAAGCAGCTTGAATCAAGGGCGGATTGGAGCCATACAGATTATTAAAGCGAGGCAGCGCGACAGCGATTGGCTGTAATTCGAATTTTGCCGAAAGGTAAATGAGCGGGCCAAAATAATCATTCCACGCAAAAACCAAGTGGAAGAGTGCGACCGCTAAGAGCACGGGCTTACATTGTGGCAGCAAAATAGACCAGAGAATTCTGATGGGGCCAGCGCCATCTATCCCCGCAGCTTCATCCAAATCGACAGGAATCGTCATAAAGTACTGGCGCAAAAGGAAGACATTGTACGCGTTCGAGAAAAAGTGCGGGATCGTCAACGGGAGCCAGCTCCCCACCCAGCCAATCGCGGCAAAAAATGCGTACGTTGGCACAATTGTTACGGCAAAAGGGAGAAATACAGTGGCAAGTAAGATCGTAAAAAACAGATTGCGGCCAGGAAAACGAAAGCGAGCAAACCCATAAGCAACCAGCGTGGATGAAACCACCGTACCGATAACGCCAATTAGTGCGATCAAGAGCGTGTTGCGAAAAACAATCGGAAAATCAATCCCATCCCAAGCTTCGGCATAGTTGCTCCACGCGGGCGAAACAGACCAGGGGCGCTCTAGTGTGCGCCATGCGCCTTCCCATACAATCTCACCACCATCCACATCTTGCGGATCGATAAAGGTTGTCTCTTGCCGCCCTTTTTTGACAATAGCCAGATCGCGCATCGACCCGTCGGGCATTGAAACTTCATAAACATCAAGCTCTTTTCCATCGTACTCAAATGTTGCGGGTAGTGCAGGGTAAAGCGGAGCACCTGGTTCCATCATCTGCGCGGTTGTGCTAAGCGATGTCAAGACCATGTTAAAGAAAGGCAACAAAAAAAGAAAGGCTATTAGCAGAGTAAAGAGCGTCAAAGCCATTTTGCGCAAGAAAATATCTGGTTTAAAGCGTATTCTCGGGGGCTTTCGAGTGATAGGTTTTGCGGTTGTTACGGCCATCAATCTTCTCCTTATTCAAATAATACTTAGCGCGCTTCGGCAGCATAATAGACCCAATACTTCGATGTGCTGAAAAGCACCAGCGTCACAGTCAAGATGATCGCAAAAAGCAGCCATGCCTGTGTCGCGCCATAGGCCATATCATTGTAGGTGAAAAATGTCTTATATAAATAGAGATTGTAGAACATAGTCGCACCACCAGGCGCGCCCGTTCCCTGATTTAAAACTAGTGGCACAGTGAAATATTGAAAGAGACCAACAATTGCTAGGGTAAGATTGTAAAAAATAACGGATGAAATTAGTGGTAATGTCACATTAAACAAAGTCGACCACCAACCAGCACCATCAATCTTTGCCGCATCATATAGTGCAGTAGGCACCCCTTGCAGCGAAGCCAAGAAGATCAACATTGCGTTGCCAATACCCCACAGCCCTAAAATAACTAGCGCCGGATAAATCCAAGTCGTATCGTTTAGCCATCTAGGAGGCTCGGCAATCCCGACCCAGCTTAAAAAGTCATTGATCCAGCCTGTTTCAGAATTGAGCAGCGCAGCCCAAACAAAAATTGCCGCCACAAATGGCACAATGTATGGGAAATAAAAGAGCGTACGAAAAATCGACTTACCGTAGAGGTAGGAGCTATTCAACACAATTGCCAGTAAGAGCGGAATAATCAACCCAACCGGCAGCGCAATTAGCGCATATTTCAGCGTCACGCCTAACGAGTGCCAAATCTGCGAATCGGCAAAGAGTGTTTTGTAGTTTAGCAACCCAACAAATGAGGTTTCGTCAATACCAGACAGGTTAAAGTCGGAAAAGCTCATCATCAGCGTGGCAAGCGTTGGTAACAAGGTAAAAATCAACAAGCCCAAAATAAAGGGTAGAATAAAAAAGTAGCCCCAAAGTGCCTCACGCCGCGCGTTGCGCATCGCTCTACTACGCTTTTTTGGGGTGGGCTCCGATTGGCCCGGCGTTAATTGAGATAGTGCGGTCATCTGCCTTTTCTCTCCTAATTGATAAACAGACAGGCCGAGTGTTGATCACTCGGCCTGTCTGTTTGCTACAAAACTTACTTCTCAAAAATTGTCTGCATATCATCAACCATCGTGGCTGCTTCGCCACTAATATCAACTTCTGGCTCATTTAGAATCAAGTTCTGAAGCGTAGCAACGCGATCCCATGCTTCGTTAAAGTTTGGCATAAATGCCTCAGCGCTTGGAATGTCTGGATAGTCCAAACCAGCCGTGATTACGTCCCAATTTTCAACAAATGGGAACTGCTCGGCTTTAGCGGCAAACCATTCATCCGCTTGATCTGGCCGTGCAGGCATACCACCATAAATACCGGCTAATTCTACCGCGGCATCGGTCAGGAAGTATTGCAGAACCTCGAACGTCTCATCCGGGTTCTTTGTATCTTCTAGAATGCGGAAGGTGTCTGCATCAATACGACCGTTGACAACACCGTTCAATCCAACCGGTAGAGCGGCTAGATCCCATGATTCACCAGCATCGGCAATACAGCAGGTGTACCAGCTTGGCGAAATACCCATGGCAAGTTTTTGGCTCGAAAACATGTTGCCGCTACCAAACTCTGGCGACTGCATTACAGGGCCAGTTGGTGCAAAGGGTGCATCACCCCACATTGCGTCGTGCCACCATTCCCAGCCATCGACCCAGCCATCTGGAATCGTTGCCGTTGCGCCATCATCACCAGCCATGCTTCCTGCACCGGACATATACGTTCCAATATATGGAAGTGGTTCCTGCCATTGGAAGGTAAAGCCATATTGTGCAATGTTTGTTGCATCAAAATCGGCCATGGTTGCGTCAATACCGTTCGAATCTACAGTAAGAATCCGTGAAATCTCGGTCAATACTTCATAATTCCACTCTACTTCGCTACCGTCTGGCATCACATACATTTCATCATACGATGCTGGCGGGTAGTTCAGTCCGGCCTCATCAAATAGCTCTTTTTGATAGAAGATTGCTGCAGGGAAAACTAAGAATGGTAGGCCAACTTGCTTGCCATCTTCTGTTTGATACATGTCGACCAACATTGAATTGATTGCTGATGTATCAAAGTTTGAAACCTCAACGAGATCGGTAACATCAAGATATTGACCAGCAAATGCATTTGATCCAATCCAGCCTACAGGCCCAATTAAATCTGGGCCGTTGCCCGATGCAATCTGTGTGGCAAGCGTGTCACGTGCAGATACATTTGGCACATATTCTGCAATTAGCTCGATCCGATCTTGCGATGCGTTGAAGCGCTCAATAATCACATCTTGTTGCTCTGGCTGGCCCTCACCACTACCCGTACCAAGACCAACAAACCAGCGCACTTGAACACGATCGCCGTCCATTACCATCGCCGAATCATCAGACTCTGATTCGGATTCTGCCATCGGGGCTTCGGTTGCGGCGGCATCTGCGTCGGCATCTGCGGCAGCATCGCCAGCAGGCGCAGCGCCAGAAGGACATGCAGCCAATACAAGACTTAGCATAAGCAACATGCTAACTAACATAAAACGAAACTTTCTCATTACTTAACCTCCATAAGTGATATCAATTTTTGTAAGACAAACAACAAGTGGGGGGTATAAAAACCTCATAATTTATAGAGCAGAACTGCCATACTAATTATGAGAACAAAACACAAATTTGGATTCATTAACGTCAAGTTCACAGAAGAGAACCGCAAGATTCGCGCACAATCAGCTGCGTGGGAAGATAGATCTGTTTCGCGGGTTCGTGTCCATGCTCGATGACCTCAAGCAACGTCCGGACAGATTGGGTACTGGCGGCGAATATATCTTGCCGAATGGTTGTCAATGCAGGTTGAACCATTGCAGCCTCGGCACTATCATCGAATCCAACAACTGCAATATTATCCGGTATTAACAAGCCAGCCTCTTTGATCGCACGCATCGCCCCAAATGCTAATGTATCCGATGCGGCAAAGATGGCGTCAACACTTTGCGTAATCAAGCTAGAAGTCAACTCGTACCCCATTGTCTCTGTAAAGTAGGATGCAATTGTAATCAGTCTATCATCTACCAAGAGATCTGCCTCTTGCAATGCTTCTTTATACCCTTGTAGGCGACTAATCGCTGCCGGATGATCTTTTGGACCAGCAATCGTACCAATCCGCTTCCGGCCTAGCCTAATTAAATGTGTAACAATTTCCTTGGATGCACTAAAACTATCTATATCGATAAAATTGACCTGCCGATTTTCATTTGGCCCAATAACAACAAATGGCATTGTTGAATTTAGCAATGCTGGGACAAATAGATCGCCAGTACGAGTGCCGCAAACTATTACTCCATCGATAAGCTGGTTCTGAACCAATCGCTTTGCTAGCAATGGCTCCTCCGACTTATCGTGCGACAAAAATAGTGTGAGTGTTTGATTCTGTTGATTCAACTCGCGCGCAACACCCTGAATAATCTGGGTATAATATCTATCATTGAAGATAACGGATGCTGGTTCGGCTATCACCAAACCGATAATATTTGTCCGTTGGCCAGCAAGCATTTGGGCGGCAGCATTCGGTTGATAGCCCGTCTCGTCAATTACCTGAAGTACGTGTTCGCGAACTTCGCTGCGCACGCTTTTATGATTGCGTACAACCCTTGATACGGTTGAACGAGAGACTCCTGCTAACTTTGCTATCGTTTCTAAGGTAAGGGCAGACATAGGATAAACACAGATAAATCAAAAGGCATTCGTTTAAGTCGAAGGTATAAATTTTTTTTAATTTTTTTCTTTAGATTTTTCTTGGGGCAGAGAGAGGCACGGTTTGTTGCAATGTGGGAGCGCTCTCAATTAATCATGAGTTTATTCTATATACTATTAGTTGTCAAAAAATGATTTTTCTAAAATTCTATTTACATTATTTCATATCCGTGTTAAAATAGATGTGTACTCTAACAAAGACGTACCAACCAGGGGATGAACGGTTTCGACGGGGCAGGTCGTTTTTTGATTGCAAGCCGTAGAGTGTCGACTACGTTAAAATAGGCTCAAAACTATACTTGCCAAAAATACAGGCAAAGTCTTCAACTTTGGTCTTGCCGCTGCACCTGCAGCAGCAATGGCTGCCTAGTTGCTAGACTACAGACTCTCATAATGCAGAGTCCGGCCCACTCTATTGGTACCTGCAGGGTAGAGTGGTGTCCGTCATGAACTGATGGGTTGCGGTGACTGAACGCCGATATAGTCATCTAAGGTGATCGGCTTATCCGATGCGCATGATCCTGTCGCTAGGGGCCCCGCTCGGAGAAATTTCGAAATAGCGACTACGCTTGTAGACGTCTCTGAACAAATGTTGCGGACGCGGGTTCGAGTCCCGCCATCTCCACAAAAGAAGAGGGTTGAACGAATTCACATCGTTCAACCCTCTTCTTATTTCTACCAGTTTTTGCTCGCCATCATCGGAAAACATGACAGGATGAGATGTTGGAAAACACTCAAAACAAGGCAGCAGAATCAACATCGCCTCCCTCATCTTGTCATCTTTTTAATTAATATCTCCATGTCCACGCCAAAAGCGCTCAACCTGACGCGCCAACTGTGGCAACCGCTCCAAACCAGAATCCTGCAACAGCAAATCTTGTGCCGCTTGGCGAGCCTGTTCCAGCGTCTCCATATCGCTAAATTGCGCAATCCGCATATCGGGCAAACCGCTCTGCCGCGTACCCAGAAAGTCGCCTGGGCCACGCAACTCTAAATCCTTCTCTGCCAGCACAAAGCCATCATTCGACTCTTCCAATGCTGTTAAGCGCTCTTCCGCGTCGGCACCCTTTGCCTTACTAACCAGCGCACAATACCCAGCATGTTGACCACGCCCCACGCGCCCGCGAAATTGATGCAACTGGGCCAACCCAAATCGTTCCGCATCCTCAATAATCATCAACGACGCATTTGGCACATCAATACCAACCTCGATAACGCTCGTGCTCACCAAAATATCAAACTCGCCCGCAGCAAACTGACTCATGACCTCATCCTTCTCGGTCCCACTCATCCGCCCATGCAGCAGACCCAAACGCTCCTTCACAAAAATCTCTTTGCTCAAGCGAGCATACTCATCCACCGCCGCGCCAGCCGCTACTTTCTCGCTCTCTTCCACCAGCGGGTAGACAATAAAGCCTTGTCGACCGTCGCGTACCTCGCGACGCAGAAAATTGTAAAGCCGTTCGCGCTCCGGCGGGCGGAACCATTTCGTCTTAATCGGCGTACGCCCAGGCGGCAGCTCATCGATCACGCTCACATCCAAATCGCCATAAATTGTCAACGCCAAACTACGCGGAATTGGTGTCGCACTCATCACAAGTAAATGCGCCCGATGATCGCCACTACTTAGCGCGCCACGCTGCTGCACGCCAAAACGATGTTGCTCATCCACCACCACAAAAGCAAGCTTATCAAACTTAACCGTTTCCTGAATCAGCGCCGTCGTCCCCACAACCACATCAATCGTGCCATCACTCAATCCATTCAAAACAGACTCGCGCTCGCCGCCAGTCACTCGCCCAGTCAACAGCGCAATCGTCAACGGCGTACCGTCGGGCCGCGTCAACTTCTCTAACAGTGTGCTGATCCCGCGATAATGCTGCTCAGCTAAAATCTGAGTCGGAGCTAACAGCGCCGACTGCAAGCCATTTGACGCGGCTACATACATTGCCGCCGCAGCCACAGCAGTTTTACCGCTCCCTACATCGCCCTGAACCAGTCGCGTCATCGGGACCGTGCGCGCTGTATCGCGCAGCACCTCGTCCAGCACCCGCTGTTGCGCGCCCGTCAGCTCAAACGGCAGGGCAGACGTAAATGCGCCAATCACCTCATCATCACTCATCAAAGCAGTGGCCGTCGTCTCACTCAACTCGTTGCGCCGCATCTGCACGCCAAGTTGAATGTAGAAAAATTCTTCAAAAATTAAGCGTCTTCTCGCCGCCGCAAGCTTTTCGTGCGTATCGGGGAAGTGGATTTGCCGCAACGCTACATTAAGCGGCAGCAGATCATACGAATCGACAATTTGTTTCGGCATTGGATCAGACAAAAATCGGCCAAAATTGTCGCACACCTGTATAACTATCGCACGCATCCGCTTATTGCTCAGCCCTTCCGTTAGCGGATACACTGGCGAAATGCGGCCGGTTGCAACATTCTCCTTGTCCAGCTCCTCGAACGATGGATTGTCCAGCGTCTTTTGGCCAAGATAAAGACCAACCTTGCCACTAAAGCGCATGGTCTCACCGATCGTCAACTGCTTGATGACATACTTATTCCACCACGTCGCGTGCAGCGTACCCGTGCCGTCACCCAAAATCCCCTGCACCATCTGCCGTTTCATGCTAAGTCGGCGCTCGCGTATCTCCCACAGGTTTGCAATAATCGTTACCTGCTCGCCCGCTTCTAACTGCGAAATTGTCTTCAACTGGCTATAATCTTCATAGCGTGCGGGCAAGTGCCAGATGAGATCAATCACCTGGTTCACCCCAATTCGTTCAAGACTTTGCGCTATTGCCGGGCCAACGCCACTCAAAATCTCGGTCGATGCCTGTAAATCACCTGGTGAATACGTTTTTGCGGCCTGTTTACGCGTTTTCTCGCGCGCAATATTCGTCGCCTCGGCTGGACCCAACCCTGCGCCGTCGTCATCACCATCATCACTGTTCAGATCAGCGTCAGGATCGCCCGTAATAGAGTCACTAAAATCGTTCTCTTCTTCTGGGCTATACTCTGCTGCAAACTCATATTTAGTAGGTTTGGTTAGTTGACCAGTCGTACCAACCACAGATGGGCGCGCAGTAGCGTTTGAGTTCCCTGCAAGAGTTGTCTCTTCAGGTATATCATCTAGCACGCCCTCAAGACCACTTAAATCTCCACTTAACGCTTGGCGGATTTTGGCAATGCAGGCGGGCCGCTCTTCTTTCGACAACGCGCCATATTGATCCATCAGCACCATAATGGTCCCAACAATCTGCGGATCAGATTCTTCTTTCTCCGCATCAACAGACCAGCGCTCACGCATCGCGCCAATACCACCAACCACGGCTCTATTTCGCCATGATTGTTTTTCTTCTAATTCAAGAACTTTGAGCAGACGCTCGAATGCAGTTGCCATAAGGTTTCTTTCGCAGATAAAGATAAAAAGGGGATGTAGTTAGAATAGGGTATCGGTCTGTCAGTAAGCTCAATATCATCAAGTTAAGAATTCGCACTGCTCTCAGGTGTAGAAGCTAACTTAACGACATTGAGTAACCGCTTACCAATGCAAAAACGACCAATTCACCATCAATACGCCTTGCCCTCAAACACAATAACGCCCAGAGTATTTGGACCAACATAAGCCCCCAAACTTGGAGGATATGAAATGTGGCTAATTTTTACATTGGCTAATCGATTATCGCCCTGCAGACGTTCGGTTAGCGCGTCACGATCAGCAGCATAATTATGCTCCATAATGCCAACCTCTTCGACTGAAGCAAACTCTACTACAAATTCGTAGAGCTTTTCGATCACTTCCTCGCGCGTTTGCACCTTTTCCAGTGGGATCAACTCGCCATCTTCCATAATGAGCATCGCCTTGATTCCGAGCATGGTGCCAAGCAAACTCTGCGATGCCCCTAATTCAGCACTACGTTCTAAGTAGTTAAGGCTTTCGGAAAATCCGGTGTAGTACAAATGTGGAACGGTACCATTGATAATGCGCGCAATATCGCTAATCGCCAAGCCAGCTTCTGCCGCTTCGGCAGCTTTTTGAACCAGCAATCCCAGTCCAAACGAGGTGCTCAGGCTATCGATCACGCGGATTGTTAAACGCCCTTTCAAGATCTCTGCGGCGCGTCTCGCTTCGCCACCAATAGGGCTCATATGGCTGCTCATGTGGATCGAAACGATCTCTTCAGCGCCATTGCCAAGCCCCTGATAACAGGCCATAATTGTGTTGAGATCTACCGCACGGACATCGGGCAATTTTATAGAGCTGTTGCCTTTGCCTTTAGTTTCGAGTGTCTTCTCGAACATTTCGTCGCTCGAAAAATTCTCATCCTCATCATAATAACCGCTTCCAACTTTAATCTGATGCGGAATCACGTGAATTTCATATTTTTCCAAAACCTCGGGTGATAAGTATGCATTACTATCGGTAACAATATGTACTTTACTCATAAATTAAAATTTTCGACTTAGATGTTGAATTAGGGTATTTGGGATTTAAGATTTAGGTAGTAGCGTGTCATCTATACTTGATTTTCGGGTTGCGTGTAGGTGGATCGAATGCGGAGGGAATATCCACTAAACAAAACGAGGTCGTATAAATCCGTGTCATTTTTTATAGCGGAGTTAGCATCTTCAAATAATCCGAAAATTAAGCACTGTCGATGCACTAAAGACTAAGCGGCTATCGCTCGTTGCAATTGACCACAACCAGCATTGATCTCGATGCCGCGGCGGACGCGGATCGTCGCGGGCACGCCGCCATCATTTAAGATTTGCACAAAGTGCTGCGTGTCGGCATCACTTGTTGGTTGATATGGGCTATCGGGAATAGGGTTAAGCGGGATCACATTGACGTGACAGTGAACGCGCCGTAATTTTTCAGCCATCTCTAACGCCAGCGCAGGGCTGTCGTTGATACCGCGCATGAGAGCGTACTCGATTGTCACTCGCCGATTTGTCTTTAAAACATAGCGATCAATGGCCGCTATCAGGTCGTCCACCGGGTAGCGGTTATTAATTGGTACAAGCTTGCTGCGCAACTCATCATTTGGCGCGTGTAGGCTCACGGCCAACCCGATCTGCAACCCTTCGTCGGCCATGCGATCTATCATTGGAATCAGACCAACCGTGCTCAACGTTACGTTGCGAGCGCCAAGGCCAAATGCATCGGCACTGACAATGCGGCGAATGGCCGTCCACACATTTTCGTAATTGTGCATCGGCTCGCCCATGCCCATCAGCACAATGTTTGTGACAGCGGTTGGACGATCCACATTCATGGTCGGCTCCGCACTAAAATTGGCTAGATATCGCGCAAAAAAGAGCACTTGCGCCACAATTTCGCCGGCGGTTAGGTTGCGCCCCAACCCACCGATTGCGGTAGCGCAAAAGGTGCAGCCCATGGCACAGCCGGCCTGACTACTGATGCAGAGCGTGCGTCGCTTATCGTAGATCATCAACACCGATTCGATGGTCTTGCCGTCAGGCAGATCGAAAAGCACCTTTTGCGTATCGCCCCGCCGCGAAATCACCTGCGTATTGACCTGTAGCGGCGCAACCGTTGCCTCTTCGGCCAAGGCACTGCGCAACGTTTTGGACAAGTTCTGCATCTGTCCAAAGTCGCCAGCATAGCGTTTGTAGATCCAATCCCACAGCTGATTGGCCCGATATTTTGGCTCGCCCAAGCCAATTACATAATCAGTCAATTCTTCTTTCGAAAAGTCGAGCAGCGAAATTTGTTTAGTCTGTTGGGGCAGAAGTGTTTCAAGTGATAGGTTGGATACGGTCATATGATTGATTGTAGCGCAACCGAAAGCCGCAGGTCAAAAAAAAGTTCGTAGGGGCATAATATTTCGTAGGGGCATGATATTTCGTGCCCGTCCCGTGAGAATCTTTATGGATGTGGCAATGTTTAGGGAATGATCCATGATGGGCATGATATATCGTGCCCGTCCCGTGAGAATCTTTATGGATGTGGCAATGTTTAGGGGATGATCCATGATGGGCACGAAATATCGTGCCCGTCCCGTGAGAATCTTTATGGATGTGGCAATGTTTAGGGGATGATCCATGATGGGCACGATATATCGTGCCCGTCCCGTGAAAATCTTTTATGGATGTGGCAATGTTTAGGGAATGATCCATGATGGGCATGATATATCGTGCCCGTCCGTGAGAATCTTTATGGATGTGGCAATGTTTAGGGGATGATCCATGATGGGCATGATATATCGTGCCCCTACGAAGAATTGTCCACCTCTTTAAACAACGCCAGCAGATCTGGGATACCGTGCAGCACAATATCGGGCGGCGGATCCTCCTGCGCATACCCTTCTGCCGTCGTCACGCCCGTCAACACGCCGACTGTCGTCATATCCAGCCCAATCGCGCCCGCGATGTCCGTATCATAGCGGTCGCCAACCATCATCGTCTCTTCGGCAGTCACACCCAAACGCGTCGTCGCCATATCGAACATCCCCGCGTTAGGCTTGCCAATGACCGTTGGCTCTACACCCGTTGCAGTCGCCAGCAAAGCCAAAATACTGCCCGCCCCCGGCACCTGACCATTCTCATTGGGGAAAGATGGATCCGAATTAGTCCCAACAAATATCGCCCCATCACGGATCGCCAACGCCGCCCGCTCCACCTTGGCATAGGTCAGATCAAAATCGATCCCAGCCACTACAAAATCTGCCGCATGACGATTCGCCGTCATCTCGAACCCATACGCTTCAAGCGCTGCGCTCAACCCTTCCTCACCAACCATCAGCGCCTTTCCCTTCTGGGGATACGCATTCGCCATCCAATTTGCCGTGGCCACCGCACTGCCCAACACATTCTCGGCCGTTGCGCGCACATTCATTTTGGCCAGCTTGTCCACAAACATATCCGGCGTCTTGCTCGAATTATTCGTCACACAGAGCCACTTCCGCCCCGTCGCTTCCAAATAATCAAGAAAATCCTGCACACCCGGAAGCGGCATATCGCCCAAATAAACCACACCATCCATATCCAGCAACACAGCGCGCGTCTTACGCACTCGTTCAGCAAGCACATCTGAAATCATCTAAAAATCCTTATGATTGGAGAGCGGGGAACTAGGGACTGAGAATCGAGACACACTTGTTTCCTTGCCCCCAGTCCCTACTCCCCAGTCCCTACTCCTTAAACTTTAACGAGCGACCCGGCAGTGGATTCCCTAATTTTGGCACGGGTGCGCCATTTGTAATCACCAATCTACCGTTGACCAGCACATGATCGACACCAATCGAATGTTGGTGCGGATCGGCATAAGTCGCTCGATCCGTGATCGTCTCCGCATCAAAAACGACGACATCGGCAAACCAGCCCACGCGCACTTCGCCGCGATGCTTTGCGCCGAAGCGGGCCGCGGGGTAGCCACTCAACTTGTAGACAGCCTCTTCCAGCGAAAAGAGCTGCTTGACGCGCACGGCTGGACCCAACACCCGCGCTGCCGATCCATATTGACGGGGGTGAATTCGAGATCGCAGAGTTCCTGATGTGTAAGAAGGAGAATCTTTTACCGACCCAAAATGTTCGAAAACGTCACCCCCCTTTTTGGGAACGTCCACTGGCTCGTGCAAGATTCCATCCGTTCCCAGCATAAAATTGGGGTGACTCAAAAACGGGTCAATCTCATCATCCTCGCCCGCGGTCAGCACCAACAGCACCGCCAAATTCTCTTCGATCAACAAATCGGCCAGCGCATCGCCCGCCAACCCACCACGTTCATCAATAAACTCACGCAGCGTCTTGCCCTGATGTTCACTATTTTCTTTGCTCGCAACCCATGCAATTGTTGTCGTCTCCAGCGGCATCTGCTGCAAGCTCTGGCCAAATTGGTCGCGGATATCCTCACGTGTCAAGTGACGCAGCACGCCCAGCGGACCATTCTCCCACACCTCATAGGGCAGCAGATAATTGAGCATGGTTGATCCGGGCATGTAGGGGTAGACCTCAAACGAGAAGTCTACCTCGTTGACCGCGACTTCATCAATATAGCGAATAATCTCCTCTGCCGGTTCGGCTGCGGTCCCTTTTAGGTGCGATATGTGTACTGGGATTCCCGCACGACGACCAATCTCGACTGCTTCTTTCACACCCGCTAGCGTTCCCTTTTTGTAGCGCACGTGGCTCACATACAGCCCCTGCATCTCGACCAGAGGCGCACACGCTTCGACAAATTCGTCGGTGCTCGAAAAGCATTGGCTGATGTAATCCAATCCAGTTGACAGCCCCACTGCGCCAGCTTCCATGCCCAGCGCAATCTCTTGCACAATCATGCGCATCTGATAATCATCCGGCACTTCGCGACCCCAACCACAGGCCATGGTTCGCACGTTGGCGTATGGCACATGTGTCAACACGTTCTGCGCGGTCTTGCCGTCTAACAGCGTCATGTAGTCAGCCAAACTCTCCCAGCCCGAATACTCTTCCAGCCGCAGCGCGTTGAGTGCACGCAAATAATAGATCCACTCGGGGGCGGTGTGCGGATTGACCGGCGCGTACGAAATGCCGTCAGCCATGATCACTTCGGTAGTAAAGCCCTGCATCGTCTTCGACGTAATGTGCGGCGTCTTGAGCAGCCAGCCATCCGAATGATTGTGGACGTCCACAAAGCCGGGCGCAACAATTTTTCCCCGCGCGTCGATTCGCTGCGCCGCGTCGGCCCCACTCAAATCGCCAATCTTCTCAATGCGGTCGCCCGTAATGCCAACGTCACCAGCATAGCGTTTGGTTTTGGTGCCGTCAATGATTTGGCCATTCTCGATGATGATATCAAAGCTCATGATCACATGATCCCATAGGTGCGGAAGGCTTCGGCTGCGCTCATGCCGTCCTCAATAGCCTTGCGCACGGTCTGTTCGCCACGCGCCTTTTCGAGCGCCTTGACAAAGACTTCTTCCTCGGCAGCTTGCGGCACGATGCAGACGCCATCGATGTCGCCAAAGACAATGTCGCCCGGATCGATGCGCACGCCAGCCAAATCAATTGGCACGCGGTAGTCGACTACTTTGCCTCGTGGTCCTTGGTCCTGTGCATATGCGCCCATGGAGAAGATGGGGAAATCGAGTTCGAGAATCTCATTGGTGTCGCGGTGAAAGCCATGCATCACGGCTCCGGCAGATTGAAGATGCTGCGCCCGCGTACTCATCAAGCCGCCCCACATGGCGTATGTCGGCGATCCGCCCGAGCAGAGATAGATCTCGTTCCGTTGCAAGTTGTCGAGCGCTTCAAGCATTAAGCCAAAGGGTTTGGCCGAGAGGACGGTCGCTCCACCTTTTTCCGCCAGTCGATAGTCTGCTTCGACAACGGTCATGGCGCGGCCAATTGCCACGGTGGATGGGGTGATGCCGCGAATCTCTGGCGGCAAGAATTGGGTTTGCAGATTGAGCTTGTCCATGATGTCGCCTACCACTGCGGTAAACAGTTCCACACGGGCGAGGGTAAATAGTTCGTCGTCATTGGTCCATAGATTGGTCATTTGAGACTCTCTTTTTATAGTAAAGATTAACAGCAATAGAACCACAGATTTCGCAGATTTTCACAGATAAAAAGCCTAAGTCCAGTAGTGGCTCAATCTGCAAATTTACTCTAGCTTGGCCACTCGGCCCCGTCGTAATAGCGCGTGCCGCGGTGCCCGTCGCGTGGAATCGGATCCGCTAGCCGCTCGCCCGGTGCTTCGACCATAATCAGCGTACGCGCTTTGCCCGAGTTTGGATTAACGGCCCCACCGATTAGCTCTTTGATTTTGAGCCGACCATGCAACTCATCGCCAAAAATAGTGTAGACGTAATGGCCTACTTCTAACTTAGAGGGTTTGCCCGCCATGTGGAATTCGAATTCGCTGATAGAACCGTCGTAGAGCGAGTTGATGCCGTCCATACCTTCGCGTGCGGGAATGGTTTTTGTGATGCCGAAGCTCATTAATTTCTCCTAATTGTGGTTCTCTGAGGTATTGTGTGGGTAACTAGGAATGAATTCCCAGCCTGATACGGAAAACGTGATAAATCACGTTAA
>ENA-ORXM01000935-ORXM01000935.1-marine-metagenome-genome-assembly--contig:-NODE-935-length-45139-cov-3.934180_pt1 | contig 45139 bp, 28 predicted proteins | sample MGYA00237867_ERZ511480 | MGnify/ENA primary metagenome ERZ511480 (study PRJEB26309, sample SAMN06266103) | marine metagenome | isolation source: Algal blade | place: United Kingdom:Sidmouth, United...
CCTCCAACATGCGAACCAGTACTACCTAAGGTACCATTACTACCATTAGATCCAGCAACACCATTAGTTGCCCCTGTACCACAGCTTCCTCCACCAGAACCACCATCATTTCCACCAAAACCATTATTTCCGCCATTGGCACCACCGCCACCATTTCCGCCATCACCACCATTTCCACCTCTGTTATCTTCTTCACCACCAGAAGCGCCACCGCCGCCGCCACCGCCAGAACGCGGGTTACCAGCATTTGCATTTCCACCATTTCCACCATTTCCTCCATTGCTACAGCAACCTCCAGGATTGCCTGCACCAAAGCCACCATTCCCAGCATTCGTACCCGCACCATTTCTACCAGCCCCACCTTCTCCAGAATCACTTTGGTCGTCATTGTCTCCTGCATTTCCATTCGAACCATTTACTCCTCTAATGCCATTGGCACCAGTAGAACCCGCTCGACCAGCCGCAGCATTACCAGGCAGGATTTGAGTTCGAACAATATCATAATTGGAACAAGCAGTCATGTGCATCCCATAAGTAGACATACCTGGTTGGTTAGCATTCGCTGTAGTAATCGTTAAATCTTGAAAACGGAAACCAGTTGCTCCATTACCATAAAAAGCAACCAAACGTTGTGCATTGATTGCACCTTCAGGATTGGCAGTTGTTCTATTAATTGTTGTAGCACCAGAAGCACTTGTTTTAGTCCAGGCGGCTCCTTGATCAAAACCACCTTCAAGCGTTACAAAACTACCTATAGTAAGGGCACTATTAATATTATAAGTACCTGTAGCTAATTTTATAACCGCATTTTGACAAGCAGCACGATTTAAAGCCTCTGCCAAAGAGGTTGGATTTGCTTGTGTTCCTGCTGCCGCCGCTGTCCCTGCTGTAGAAACATATATATTGGTACAAGAAGGCAATAAAGGAGCAGCTCCTACTACTAGAGTTGCTGTAGATTCTGACACACAACCTGAGATAGGGTTGGTAATACGTAAGGTATAAGTATAAGAACCAGGGGCGTTGGGAACGGTTACCATAATAGAAGAACTTGTACCAGAAACGGTTCCGCTTCCCAAAGAGCCTAGAGAAGGATTAAACCACTGAAAGGTCATACCTGTTGCATCTGTATTCCCTGTAAGTTGAAAGCTTCCTCCTGGGCAAACAGTTCCTGTTGAAGGACTTATATTTGCTACAGGGTCAGGATTAATCGTAACGATTACATCGTCTGTAGAACTACATCCGTCGGTATAATTTAAAGTAACCGTATAATTTGTTGTTGTATTTGGCGAAGCTGTAGTTGAAACGCCTGTAGTTGTAGAAAGCCCAATTGATGGAGACCACTGAAAAGATGAAATGTTGGCTGCAGCAGTTGTTGCTGTTAGTACCGTTGATTCTCCATCGCAAATCCCTACATCTATTCCTGCATTGACTGGTGGGTTAGGGTTGGGGATTACATTAATAGTATAGGCTCTTGAATTTTGTCCAGGAATAGGACAGGCATCATCTGCAACTAAAATAGAAAAGACGTGTGCTCCTGCCGAGCCAATGGCTGGTGTCCAACAAAATGTTCCTGTTAAATTATTGCCTGTCCCACTTTGAGTAAAGGTAGAACCAGGGATGTTGCCAATGAAAGACATGCTTAGATTGTCGCCACCATTTACATCAGCACCATTCACATCAAAACAAAACGAACTCCCTTCGCAAACAGTTATGTCAAATACACCAGGAACATTATTGATTCCTGAAAGCGTTGGCAATTGGTTGGTGCAATTCTGAATAACAAATTGCATATCACGTATGATTTCACCAACCTTAACACCATTTCTGTACTCTTCTACTAAAACGCAAATTGCTGCTACTTGTGGTGTGTTAGCGGTAAAACTCATTTCTCCTGTAACAGGATTAATAGTCACAGGTACTGTTAACGGATTTGCGCCACTAAAGCCACCACTATACGTTACAGAAGCTCCAGAGCCTTGCAGGCAGTTGGTTAGAGAATAAACTAAGGAATCACCATCTGGGTCATTTGCCAGTTGTGGATATATAATAGGTTGATTGACACAAGTAAAGGGGGTAGGGCTAGAGGCAAACTGAGGAGAGCTATTGCAATTGCTTAAGCTGTTATTTAGTTGCGATCGAATATAAAAATCGTTGCTACCTGGGCTATTTATATTGGTAATAATCCCATTTCTACAACAAGTAGACGCAGAAAAAGTAATATTAGCACAATTTGGTGGAACGGTTACAGTTCCTTGGTAAATGTATTCTTCTACGCCTACTGCACTGCTGCCGCCAGAACAACTACTTGTTTGACTAGGACAAAGTGGAGTAATATCTGAAGAACTTTGAAGGGAAACGGAAGCACTACCCGAGTTACCACAGCCAGAGTAATTCACAGAAAAAGAAGTGGGCATACTAATTCCATTACAATCTCTGAAAACACGTAGGGTTATCTCATATTGATTTGGTCCTATGCAGGTATAGGTAAGGTCTGCACCCATGGCATGAGAGGCATAGCTATTAGTATTGAAGCTCCAAAAGAGCCCACAAATAAGCAATATGCGCCACAGTGATTTGTGTAAATTTTTTCGCATGATTGGAAGTTTTAATTTGGTGGTGATAATAAATTACATTAGTCAATAAGTTTAGAATACTTATTGGTAAAGCAGGGAATTTAGGTTGGTTTAATATTCTTTTATACAGTTTTAACAATCTAAAATAGAGCTTTTTGTACTTAAATCCAAATAGTATTTACTTTTAACTTAAGTAATTGGGTTTTTGTATCAATTTTTTGTACAAAAAGACTATTCGATACTTTAGAAGTACGTTTGAGGAGAGATGGATAATATTCTAGTAAATAAGTGTTGATGAGGTTTAAAAAAAATAAAACCAGTTGGAGCCACTACACATCCAACTGGTTTGAGGATAATTCAAGATTTTTTTCTAAACATCCAATGTGAAAGCACACAAGCTTCTTTTATTATAGGATTAGATCAAAGGCATGACAAACCTATAAAAATTAAAATTACAAAAAGTTAACTTGCTAGAATAGTGTATAAATACCTGCTCTTATAAAACGAGTATTATTACCTGCTAGGAAGATATACAAAACTTTAGTTAGCCTTCTCTAATAACATTTTTTCAACAATGCTTCATTTTCTGACGTAGCCTAGTTAATTTTAAGATTCAAAGAAAAATGACCAATTGGTGAATATAATATATGGATCTAAAAATAATATCCGCAGGAGCGGGAAGTGGTAAGACATATAGTTTGACAGAAGAGATGGCTAGTTTGTTAGCGCCTATCAATGGGCAGCCAGCAGCTGTGCGAGCTTCAGGGATTATTGCAACGACCTTTACAAATAAGGCAGCGGCAGAATTAAAAGAGCGCGTACGTATAAAGTTGTTAGAAAAAGGCTTGACACAAGAAGCAGACGAGTTAGGAAATGCCATGATTGGTACTGTACATTCTATTGGTGTACAGCTGCTAAAGCGTTTTTCCTTTGAAGCAGGAGTATCCCCAGAAGTAGATATTGTAGCAGATAGTGATCAACAAACGATTTTTAATCAAGCTTTATCTACTGTAATTCCTTTGGATTTGGTTTTGGAAATGGAGCAATTGAGTGAGCAGCTTGGTTTTCATAAAAGTATATTTTCTAAAAAAGATTGGCGAGCAGATTTGAAACAATTGACAGATATTGCTCGCTCTAATAATTTTGGAGCAGACATTTTGTTAGAGAGCAAGGCGTATTCTTTAAAAACTTATTTTGAGTTATTACCAGAACCCTCTAAAAAGAGTGGTGCGGCATTGAACTCTGAACTAATGGGGCATTTGGAGCAAACTCTGATTGCATTAGAAGGCAATGAAGATGGAACCAAAGGAAAAGAAACCTTGATGGGGAGCCTACGATCTATGAAGACGACACTCAAAAATAGAGGTTTTGTGAATTGGTATGACTGGGCACGTCTAACAAAGTTAAAAGTACCTAAAAAGAGTCGAGATGATGCCTTTGATTTGATGGAGTTTGCCAAATGCCACGATCAGCATCCCGATTTTCACGAACAAATTGAGCGTTATGTTGGGCATATCTTTGATACAGCTATTGCTGCTTTGGAGGAATATGAAAGCTATAAAAAAGCACGTGGCTTGATTGATTATATTGATATGGAGGTGCTGATTTTGAAGCTGTTGGAAAATGAAATGGTACAAGAGGTCTTAAAAGATGAAATTGATTTACTTTTGGTAGATGAGTTTCAAGATACAAACCCCATTCAACTAAAAATATTCTTAAAATTAACCAAAATTGCCAATCAATCAATTTGGGTAGGCGATCCTAAGCAGTCCATTTATGGCTTTCGAGGAGCAGCACCAGATTTGATGAAAGCGGTCATGGATAGTACTGATAATATTGACAATTTACCCAATTCTTGGCGTTCTAGGCAGGATTTGGTGCATTTGTGTAATGGTTTGTTTGTCAAAGCCTTTAGTCCAGAGATGCTGCCAAAGCGAATTGCTTTGGAAACAGCTCCACCTTTTGTTAAGGAAAAAGAATCAAAAGAACTGAAACTAGCAACTCATCATTGGCATTTTCAATTTGAAGGAAATCGAGCACCTGCCAAACCTTGGTTTGAGCAATGTATTGCTCGAAATATTGCTGAAATTCTTTCTGAAAATTGGAAAGTACGTATCAAAGGTTCTAATGAAGTTCGAGTAATGCGACCAGGTGATGTAGCAGTGCTCTGTCGCTCCAATTCTGCTTGTCAAACGATGGCAGCTGCCTTGCACAAAGAAGGTTTAAAGGCTTCTATTTCTAGAAATGGTTTATTGCAAACGGCAGAAGCGAGCTTAATTTTGGCTTGCTTGCGTTATATTTTGAACAAGCACGATGCTTTGGCAGTAGCAGAAATTTTGTTGTTAACACAAAAAAAGAATATCGAAGCGATTATTTCTAATCGTTTGGATTATCTGGAGCGAATCAAAGCCAAGCCAGAAGATAAGGAACGCTGGGGAAGTGAGGAGGAATACATCAAACAATTGCGGACACTGAGGCACAAAAGTAGGGAACTGTCTGCCACTGAAATCCTAAATGGTGTATTGGAAAAATTGGATGTGCGTCGTACCGTAGCAGCTTGGAGTAATGAACAACAACGTTTAGATAATATTGATGCACTTCGAAAATTGGCTTTGGATTATGAAGAAACTTGTAATCGCTTGAACTCCGCTGCTACTTTAGGTGGATTTTTGCTTTGGTTAGATGAGTTGGCAAGTGAGGGATTGGACCAACAGGGGAAAGGGGCAGGAGCTAATGCTATTAATGTATTGACGTATCATAAGAGCAAGGGCTTAGAATGGCCTTTTGTAGTTTGTCATGGTTTACCTAATGAATTGAGAGAAAGCCTTTGGGGAATTCGAATTGTCCGTCAAACGTCTGAGATTGATATTGAACATCCTTTGGCGAATCGCTTGTTGTGTTACTGGATTAATCCTTATTCTGATCAGATTAAAGGAACAAAATTGATGGAAGTGGTGGAAGCTCACGAAGCCAAAACGCACTCCCAAAAAGAAGCTTTGGCAGAAGAAGCTCGTTTGTTGTATGTTGGTTTGACTAGGGCTAGAGATTATTTGATATTTCCAACAATGCCTAAAAAACCAACAAAGTGGTTGAATCGAGTTTTTCATGATGGGAATGAAACTATTCCAAGTTTGGATACGCACAGCGAAAGTTTGTTGTGGTTGTGGCAGGATGAAGAAATTCCTGTTAAAACGCAGCTTTTTAATTACGAGAGAAATATGCCAACTACAGAAGTACCCATTGAGCCAATTGATTATTTAAGTGAGCATCTTGGCGAGCGAGAATATCAAGCGATAGCAATGGATACAGCACAAAATATTTTCCCTTTTCTAGAGTTTAAATTTGGAAAAGCCCAACGTTTCTCAAAAGCCTTGATTTGGACAAATAAAGAGTTGCATGATTTTCAAGTAGTGCAGCCTATTTTGAGTACATATATTTTGGGTGATAATCCTAGTAAATTGGATGAAGAAACAAGAATTAAAGTTGCCACAAATTTATTAGAACAGCACGACTTAGAAAATGATTTGGGGACAAAAAGCTTGCTAAATTTATCAGCTGCGTTTTATCAAAAAATAGCTAAAGATTTTGAGATTAAACAGATAGAGAAATACCGTCATTTTCGCTGGGAGCATCCAGAGCGAAATACCTACTTTGAAGGTGTAATCGATATAGTAATACATACCAAAAATAATGGCCTAGTTTTGATGCAACAATTGACACAAGATATTACAAAGTTGAACCAAAATAAAACTAAGCTAAAAGAGGAAATTGCCTTGTTGAAAGCTGGTGCAGAGGCTTTGAAAATAGCTTGTAATGTATCACAAGTAAGCTTATGTGTTATACATTCGTTGGAAGGGATTTGGACGAATGTAGAACTCAAAAAAGTAGTCAAACAATCTACTTTATTTTCTTAAAATGATAATTTTAGCTTATTTTTTGGGAAAAATGTATGTTTTTGCGTATAGAATTCGTCATCAAAATATAGGAAAAAAAATAGGATCAAAAACGAAAGTTATGCACTTTTTGTGAGTTAACTCACAAAAAGGCTGTGGATAAGTCTGTTTTTATACACAAAATGTGCATAAAAACTATCGAATGTGGACGGAATCCTTTTTTTGCTCTTTTTTTTGACAAAATTTCAGACCTTGACAAGATGGCATTAACGCAAAATAGTGATATTCCCCTTTTTGAGCATTTTTTCTCCTGTGTTAGGACATCTAAAGATCAAGAAATAGCCAAAAACATCAGGTGCTACTGCTTGTCCTTTGAAGGTGCCATCCCAACCTATCATCAAATCATTGGTTTCAAACAGGAGTTCTCCCCAACGACTATAAATCTGGAAGTTTTCTATTTCTTGTACAATGCCACTTTGAGCATATAGAATATCATTATGTCCATCAGAATCGGGAGTAAAGGCGTTTGGAACAAAGACTAAATCAGGTGTACAATCAGAAATAAAACGAACAGCAATAGAGTCTGAAATAGGGCAGCCAAAATTGTTAGTAACGGTTACATAAAAGGTCTGATTTTGACGAACAACCCAAGAAGGATTTGGACAATTATTACAAGACAAATCAGTAGAAGGAGTCCAGTTAAAAGTAGCGTTGGAATTCGTGCTAACATCTAAGGTAATCGTACTGCCCAAAATAGCACTAATAGAACTGTCTAACTGTATGTTTGGGTAGTTGTAAACTTGCACATTGGCATAAGCCGTATCTGTATTACAAATTCCAGTCCCAAGGACTTGATATTGCTGATTATTGATGGTAGTAACGGTGGGATTTGAACTATTTGGATCGCTCAAATAAAGGTTAGGTGACCAGCTATAGTTACTGCTGTTTCCTGTTGCGATTAATTGTGCTGAATCTCCGATACAGTAAGCAACATCTGTTGTATTTATTGCTGTTTGTGGGCGCAAATAAATATGAACAGTATCATTAGCCGTACAAACCCCTTGACGAATCTGCACAACATATTGCGTATCAACACTTGGATAAGCCAAAGGATTACTACTATTATTATTAGAGAGCGCATAGTTAGGCATCCACTCAACTGGAGCATTATTATAGCCTAAAACATCGAGTTGTATCGTGTCTCCCAAACAAATGGTATCTGTACCCAAGGCTTCTAATTGACTTAAATCAAGCACTTGCACTTCTAAACTATCTCTAATTAAGCAATTGTTATTATCATAATAAACCACTTGGTAGCTATTGCTATCGCTAGGATAAGCTATGGTTTGTAGACAGTTGTAACAAGACAAGGAGTCACCTAACCAAATAGGATTATTGCCATTGGGCAAATTTAGAAGAACAGAATCCCCTAGACAAATCGTTTGATTGGGAAGCGGAGTGAAACTTGTTGTACTAAGATTTACAAAAATACTAGTACTATCTTGACAATTATTGCTATCCAGAACAACAACCGTATAAACAGATGCTGCGGTAGGCAGTGCAAAAGGAGTCGCAATGCTACTGTCAGATAAGGCAAGCCCACTTGTCCAAATATAGGATTGTCCGCCTAAGGCACTTAGTTGTAAGGTATCTCCTGTACAAAGCAAAGTGTCTGCAAAAATTTGTGCATTAGGTAAAGGGTTAACATAGATAATAATAGAATCTATATTGGAACAAGTTGAACTCACATTGGGCTGTAAGTAATAAGTGGTGGTGGTGGTAGGAAAAGCCATTGGCGTAGCACAAAACTGACAACTTAAAGAGCTATTGATACCCCAGTCGTAAGCATTGGTGTTTCCAGTCGCTTGTAATAATATACTATCTCCAATACAAATATTGGTGTTATTTCCTGCTTCAACGAAGGTTGTTGGAGCTGTTGTAATGATAATGCTATCTATATTAGTGCAACCAAAATTATTGGAACTTGTTAGTATGTAACTTTGTGTACTGTCTAAAATGGTTAGTGGATTGGCAATGCTGCTGTTACTAATCCAAGCTGTACTAGACCAAGTCAAATTTCCAGTTCCAGTTCCTTGAAGTTGCAAGGTGTCTCCAACACAAATACTGGGATAGGCTCCTGCATCAACTGTAGGACTAGGGTAGGTGGAGAAAGCTTGTAGCAAGGTATCTTTACAGCCAAAGTTGTTTTCTACAATGAGTTGTATTGGAAAAGTATCTACTTGAGTATAAAAGAGGGCTGTGTCCGAACTGTTAGCGGTCTGATTGTTGCCCAAGTTCCAAACCCAAGATTGGATGTTGCCCTGTAGGCTAGTAGAGGAATCGGTAAACTGAACTAAAACAGGTGCACAAGAATCGGGCATTGTGATCCCAAAGTTAGCGATTGGAGCGGCTTTTATTTGGATAAAGTTGGCACGTGTTAAGGTGTCAGCACAACCATCTTGTGTTAGGATTAATTGAACTTGAAAGCTTCCTGTGTCAGAGTAATAAATGCTTGGGTTGGCTAACGTAGAGGTATTGGGAAAACCACCTTCAAAAGACCATTCTATTGTTGTTGTGCTATTTATAGCGCTTAATAATTGATAATTAATAGTGTCCATTTGACAAGCAATAGAGTCTGCTGTGAAATTGGGGCTAGGGGCAGTTGTAATGAATATAGTATCTTGTTGAATCGGAATTTGGCAGCCTGCTCCATCATCTAAGACTAAAATAGGAACGTAGGTTCCTGTTTGGGTGTAGGTATAGTAAGTCGTGTCCGTATTAGCGTTGCTTGTATTACTTTGAGAGTCCCCATTGCCAAATAGCCAAGTATAGGTCGCAATATTGGAGCCTGTGCCTATGAATTCTGCGGTATAAGGTGCACAGCTACTTTGAGGAGCGAAGCTAAAGTTTCCTGTTGGTCCTGTTATTTGTATCATCTGTTGGATGGTATCAATAGTAGAACATCCAGGAAATGCGGTTACCTCCAAAATTACATCATAAAAACCAGCGGTAGAATAAATGTGTGTTGGATTTTCTAAACTAGAAACAGAACCGTCTCCAAAGTTCCAGGACCACTGCCCTCCACTCAAGGATAAATTCGAAAAATTAACTTCTAAAGGTGGGCAAGTAGAAAAGAATGTATCGGCAGTGAAGATTGGTGCTGGATCGTGTACTTCAACCCAAGCAGTTCTACAAAGTGTCGTTACACAACCCAATACGTCAACTACATCTAAACAAACATCATAAATTCCAGCATTGGTATAGGTATGATAATTTACCGTACTGAAAGTAGTATCTATAGTTCCATCTCCAAAATCCCAAATATAAGTGAAGGGTCGAAAGGCATTGGCATTGGCAGGAGAATTGGTCAAGGCTATTGCAGTCATGGAATTGCCTAAGCATATATCTCTTCCTGACGTAAAGTTGATAAAGGCACCCCCAATATCAATGCTGTCTACTAAATCAAAAGTACAGCCCCAATCATTGGTGACTTGCAAATTAATGGCTTCCGTTCCTGGAAAAGAATATTGCTGTATAGAAATGGGTTGTGTACTTCCATTGCTCCATTGCCAACTAACAATAGGGGATAAAATACCAGTTGAGGAATCGCTAAAGGTGACCGTAGCAGGACGACAGATGGGAACACTATGTACAATATTGGTATTAACACCTGCTACGTGAACATATCTTTGAAGAGTGTCAAAACAACCATTGGAAGCAAAAGCAGTTAAGGTAATGGGGAAAATGCCTGGATCTAAATATTCTAACAAAGGTTCTGCTGAATTTACGACAAAAGGCAAGGAGCCATATGCGGTCCATTGATAAGCAACGGCTGATTCTGATAAATTGGTGGGTTGTAAATTACCAATGGTGCAAATTGAATCGGGTATGGTGAAATTTGCGAGGGGGCGAGTTATTTGTACCACATTTCTAAACGAATCGACACAATTAGTACTGTCATTATAAACAGTTAATAAGACTATATAGACGCCTGTATCTGGATAAATATAACTTGGATTGGGAATAGTAGATGTGTCTGCCAAAGTGGTCGTATCTCCAAAATTCCAATGCCAGCGATGCGCTCCAATAGATTCGTCTATAAAATCCACATTTAAAGAATCGCAAACGATAAGATAGGAAAATTTGGCAATGGGAGGTAAAATATAATAGGTGTCTAAATTGATGGTTTCAAGACAACCTCTAAAACTGACGAATAGGGAGCCTGTAATGGTACCTGTATCTTGAAAGTTATGACTAAAAGAGGAACCAAAACCAGTGCTGTTGTCAGTAAATGACCAATTCCAAAAATCAATATATGAACTGCCATAACCATTAAAATTAATACTAGTAATTCTACACACTCGATTGGTGTCTATTGTAATAGAATCAATACTTGGGATTATACCAACTTCTACAACTCTGTAGGCTGTATCAATGCAACCAATGTTATCTGTAACAATGACTTGTGCATTGTAAATCCCCGAATCTGGATAGTAAGTTGTTGCATTAGATCCATTAGCACCAATCATATTATCTAAAGTCCATACCCAATTGACAGAATTAAAGGCAGGAGAAATATTGGTAGAATTGGCACTATAATAAGCCGTATCGGGCGCACAAGGAAGATTAGCTGGATTGATGGTAGCATTTAGATTAGAAACATAGACAAATTGTGTGTCCGTATCTACACAACCTACTGCATTAGAAACTTCTAAAACAATAGGAAAAACACCATTGGGATAAGTATTGGTATCTAAAGGAGAGTAATCGGTATAAGTATGGCTAGGATTGAAGGTATTGGAGCTTCCTCCATCTCCAAAACTCCAAGAAAAACTCGTTAAATTGGTACTTTGATTGTTAACTGTAATATTAAAAGGTAGAGTACAGCCAGCCGTATCTGCAATGGTAAAGGATGCAGTGGGGGCTTCGGTAATGGTGATACAGGAAGCTACAGTAGCTGTAGCTGTACAAAAACCGTTGTTGACAACTAAGGTTGGACTATAACACCCTGCTGCTAGGTAATTGTGTGTAATGTTTTGTCCTGAAGCCGTATTGTTGTCGCCCAAATACCAAGTGTAATTGAGATTGGTTCCTGCACTATTGCCGTAAAAGTTAACAGAAGCTGGTAAACCACATTGGGCTTGATAAGCATTATGTGTAATGTTGGCAGTAACAGCTGTGTAAACAGTAATTAAATTGCTCATTAATATAGAACTAGAACAGCCATTGGAATCTAGAACTACTAGAGTGACATCAAAATTTCCGACTGTAGTATAGGTATGGGTAGGATTTTGATTAATAGTATCTATGTTTCCATCCCCAAAATCCCAACGCCAACTTTGTATTGGAGCATCTCCTAGACTACTTAAGTCCATGAAATTGACAATTAATGGGGCACAACCTGTTGTAGCGTCTACACTAAAATTGGCACTAGGAGAATTATAAGCTGTAATATAATTGTTGCGACAAAGAGAGTCAACATTACCTAAATTGTCTGTTGTAATTAAACAGATCGTGTAGTTACCTGGATTATTAAAAAAAAGGGCAGGATTTTGTAAGGTAGAAAAAGGAACACCATTCTGCTTCCATTCCCATTGTGTAATGGTATTGGTGGCTGTTGAATGATCACTAAATTGAACAACTCCGGGTGCACAAATTTCTACAAAATCTGCATTGAAATCTGGATTAATTTGCGCAAAAGTTGTTAAAATATGGCAAAGGAAGAAGAGCAAAAAAAGTATTTTTGGGTACATGTGCTTATTTTTTGTTCTATCTAATAGAACGAATAATAAGACTTCCTTGCTACCAATAGTTGGTTTGTAAGTAGTTGTTCAATGGGGGCAAGTTATAGGTAAGCTCAATTCGTCCGATAGTTGTAAAGGGAAAAGAATAAATTCTATCTGTTGAATATAAAGTTACGATATTTCTTCCTGCTTTACAATAGGGGGACTCTAGGAATTTATAGTAGACGTGTAAAATTGGAGTTCTGTAACTTATAATAAATGAATAAATGAGTCTTAAGGTTTAGTGGTATGTATTATCCTCTAGGTTTTAATGAGTAGTGTTGAGGACTATTTTCTGTAATCGTTTGAATTGCATCAAAATCAATTTTCAAACTAGTTTCTTCGCTCTTTTTGGGTTTGAAAGAAGGAAAAGAAGCCAACATGGCACCAATTAAGGCAAAAAGAACCAACCAGTACCCAACGTTAATAAAGATATAAGACATACTTTTCTGTTCCATAAGGCTATTGATAATAATTGCGCCAAAAGCAAATATACCAATATTAAGAACACCATGATACATACCATGCAAAATAGGATTTAAGTCATCTGGATGATTAATCCATTTCATTTCATAAGTCATATACATCGTAATCAAAAAAGTCAATCCAAAGGTGACCACCATGTTTCCACTTTGTATTTTCTCTTCTGTTAGTCCTGCTTCTTTCATCCAAGTCGTTCCGAATACCTTGGGATGGTACCATACAAATCCAAGAATAAGACTAATCAATCCAGCAAGTGAGCAAGCAATAATTAAGTTTAAGTTCATAATGATAGTGTTGTTAGAAATGAAAGAATAAATATTTCACGAGTATTAGAACTATATTTTTATTTCAACTACCAACAGGATTCCTACATTATTATTTTAAATTAATCATTTTGAGCGAAAAATAAGAGGGTTTCTGACCAATCACACTATTTTTTAGATGAACTGTTTTAATGTTAAAAGTTCTTGTAATAAGCATCTGCTTCTCCCCCCAGCTTTGCTTTTTGAGTGATGTAAAAACGCAAATCTTGTAATTGTTGATTGCTCATTCGTTGTGCTGTGTAATGAGGAGGATTGCTTTTATTGCCTTTAGATCCAGGACTATATCGAACCGCATCGTAAATAGAGTAGCGTGTAGGAGTATCAAAGTGTTTTTTTAGAAATTTGAACGTTCTTTGACTTCTATCTAATTTGAAATTTGCATACCGTTTGCCTGCATGACAATGCAAACAACTTTGTTTGTAGACTCTTTTTCCATTGGTAAAACTATTTAAGACTGGAGAAATTAAGTTGCGTTCTCCAACAGCAATAGGTGCAATCAAAGAGGCAGGATAGACTTCTTGATAATAACGACGTATTAAATTAACAGCACGAGCATTGTTTTTATTGGTTTTTATCGCTTCTTCTGCAATATCTAGAATAGAATCAGGGATATTTAAGTCACCTACTTTTAGCTCTAGAGTCCATAAATAAGCCAAAATTGATTCAATTTCCCAAGCATCTAAGGTTCGCCCTTTGGCAAAAACAGTATTACAAGCTTGGATTGCCTTTCGAATATCTCTGTGTCCAACTTGAAGGTCTAAGCGATTTTTGTGGGCAAAAACTTGTTGATAATCATTGGTGAAAAAAGCAATTCGATTGACCAAGCCATAAAATGGGGCACCTGGCAAAAATGGAATACTCATAGAATCTCCATATTCCAGTCTGCTTTGGGCACTCGTATTGCCGACATTAGGATGCTCTTTTTCTATGGTATGACAAGCCACACAAAATAATTTTCTGCTAGTTGGAGCCGTTTTGTTTCCCTTAAAACTGCTTGTAAACCCTCGAGTAACTAATTGTTGTCCTTTGGTTTTGCTTGAGCGCCTATTTTTGTCTAAGACATTTACATTAACTTTCCCTAAGCTTGTCATAACCTTCCAGACCATCGTTTCATTTGTGATTTCTAGACTTGGTGTTTGCTCTGGTACAGAATGGACAGCTAATTGAGCTAGTGCAAGAAAGGATAGGAAAAATAAAAAAAATATGCTTGTCGTTTTTGACATTAGTATAGAAATTAATGATTGCTGCTAAATGGATTGCATTACCTCCACAAGATAATCGAAAATTGGAGTATCCAAGCAGTGAAGGTCTAAAAACTAGGGGTTTACTAGACGAAGTTAAGCATTTTGTTTTGAATAGGAGTCTACTAAAATAAAAAAATGAAGTTACCTAAAGTTTTTGTTTCACAGTGTCTAGATGCTTATTGATAATAATAGCGTAACACTATGTCAGCCTCAAAGGCAACTCTAAGTAACTTCATTATTAAAAAAAATATTAGTGCAAAAAAAGAGGAACTTTATTTTGCAGCTAGATTGTTTCCAATTGCCATGTTCTCTACATAAATTTTTAAGTCATTCAACTGCTCTTCAGACATTTTTTCCATAGGGTACAAGGGCATATATGCCTTCTTACCTGCTAATGGCCAAGTTCCATGACGAGTGATTTTATAAACAGAACCATCTTTATTAGCTTTTGTTCTATTTATTAAATTAACAAAGGAAAACTTACTTTTGTCAAGTGCAAAAAAGGAGTAACGCTCCCCTTCATGACAATGCAAGCAGCTGCGTTCATAAATTAATTGACCATTCTTAAAGCTTTCGGTATCTTTCTTTTCCGATTCCGTAATTGGAGTATATTCTTTATGATCTGCAAAATGAGCTGGGCTTGTAGCCAAGTATTTTTCTTCTAATTTATGAACAGCTTGATGAAGATCTTTATTCTCATTGATTGCTGCTTCAATTTCCTTCTTCTCAGCAGGTTTCAAATTTAGATCTTTAATTTTTAGTCCAATACTACTGTAATAAGCCATAACAGATTCAATTTCCCAATCTTCTAATTCTCTTCCTTGAGCACATTGAGTCGCACACAATTGTATGGCTTTTCGAATGTCAGTATTAGAAGCTTTGATAATTGGAACGTGCCCATATTTCTTTTGATAATCGTCGTTATAAAATGTCTTGCGATTAATCAAGCCGTAAAAAGAACTTCCTTGCAAAAAAGGCAGGTCGTGTTCTACAGCATAGTCTAAGCGACTTTGGGCAGAGATATTAGACAAATCATCAAATTCTTTTTCATTATTATGACAAGCAGTACACTTGAAATAAGGACTTTGTTGCGAAGTCTTTCCTTTACCATCTTGTTTGGCTGAATAACCTTTGAAGATAATATCGCGACCTTTTTCAGCTGAAACTCCTTTGATAGAAGTATTCACAGCATTAAATCGAATTTTTCCCAACTTCTCGAACACTGTCCAAAGATCATCATTATCAGACAAAAAGAACTGTTCTTTTTGAGGCTGTATGATGGTAAAACTAGCTACGAGCACAAGGATCATTAAGCTAGTTAGTATGGTGATTATTTTAAATTTTCCAAACATAACTTTATTTTTTGTTTTGACTCTTTGGGAAATGGTGTGGATATATAAAACTATAGACTATTTTTCACAGTTTAGAATCGGGATATAAGTTTCATAAAAGCAATCGTTGAAATACTTTACACAACTTATCAAAGAGCGTTTATTTTGTTTCTAACAAACAATGATTACATTCTAAACCCTCTAGAAATAGTAAATCCAATGCGGAATTGACCATCCGCCCAGTTCAAGTTCGTATTAGGAATATAATCTGTTGGCTCAATTCCAGCAGAATTGGTTAAATTAATTTGGAAAACGTGTCCTCCTGTATCAAATTCAAATCCAATTCCAATTGGGATATGATACCCACTATTGGCTGACCAACGCAATTGGTCGAATGGTATATTAGAATCAATAATGATACCCAATACTTTGTTGACTTGAACTTTTGCAGAAACACCCATACTAACTAAGAGGTTGTTATCATTAAATTTCACTAAGTTCCTCCAAACGATGCCAGGAGATAGTTGCAACGAAAAAACATCTCCAAATTTACGTCCAGCCAAGACATGCAAGGAGTAAATCATACGTTGTCCAAATCCGCCAGGAAAATTCGCTAATGAGTTGACATCTGCCGAAGGTGGCATGGTTGAAACAGTCAAAACACCTGCTGCTGCCATAGAGATAGGCATGCTATTGTCTTTAGTTTGAGACAAGAATTTATATTTAGCATTGAGATGCAATAAAGAGCGCAATTCAGAAGCTCCTTTTGTTCTGTGAAAACCAATCATGAAATTGTTGGTAATTCCATACTCTACACCAAAACCTACATCAGCAGCACTCTCAAAACCTAAAAAATTAGCCCAAAGGTTCCCTACATCCCAGTTGCCATTGGCATCTACTCCAAAAATATCGCCAAAACGATGTGCTACTCTAAAGTCTAAAACACCTTTTTGAAGGGTTTCTGTAGAGTAAGTATTAATAATACGAGTGTCTTTAAAAGTTTGATAGACATACTCCTTTTGAGGCTTGTCTTGAGCAGACAAAGACTGAATGCCAACAAAAATAATGGTTACAAAAACCAAAACAATAGTGGATAAAGATTTCATAAAATTTGTTTTAAGTAGGACTTCGAGAATTAATTGTATTAGATCAATCATCACTTTATCATCTATTTTTTAGTGTGCGGAACATTTAAAAATAATGATTGACCTAATGTGAATTGTTTTTTATTTTTGTGAAGAAACAAAAAAATCACGAAGTATTTGTTTTTGTAGGACTTCAGTAAGCGTTAAAAGGATGAAATCGAAGTACCTGTTTAAATAATTAGAAGTGAAATGGTTGATAGTGTTTAGTTTTCTAGATAGCCATTTTCTGACCAACAACGAATAGAGTCAACACGTTCTGTTGTCATGCCAGCTGGAGGCATATTTTTAGTTACACAAACACGAGTATATATCTCCTGGATACGTGCAGTGCCTAAAGTAGCGTAAGCGTCAAAAGAACTTTGAGAATTATTATCATGACAACCTGATATATTACACTTGGCATCTAAAATACCTTTTACGTGATCGGTATAGGTTATCTGAGTTGTTGAGCAATCTAAACTGTTGTCTGGTTCTGGCAATTTGTCTGCACAAGAAGAGACAAAACAGAGTAGTCCAATTGCTAAAAAAGTGATAAAGAGAACGTGATTTTTCATAATACAATAATTGTTAGGACACTAAAATTTATAATAGAATTTGTTAATAGATGCTTAAAAATTAAATAGAGAGGTGTAAGTTTAGAGAACTTCTAAACTAAAAGTATTAAATTTGTGTTTAGGAGTTTTCTAATACAGAAATCTAAAGAGGTTTTTTGTACTTAAAAAGACAGAGTTTTAAGAACATATTTAAACTAAAATAAAAACTCTACAAAGTATTAAACTAATTAAAATTCTGTTTATTATAACACAAAGAACAAAGTTGACCTTTAACAAGGTAAAAAAATTAAATCGTATTATCACAAAAAAATAGAACGTAATGTATCCAGAACATTTAACAATACCGATGGAAAAAGATTTGACAGATTATGGTTTTCAAGGACTTAAATCTGCTGAAGCTGTTTCTGATTTATTAAGTAAAAAAGAAGGTACAGCACTAGTTGTTGTAAATTCTGTTTGTGGTTGTGCTGCAGGAAATTGTCGCCCAGGGGTTAAAATGGCAGCTCAGAATGAGAAATTGCCAACTAATATGGTAACTGTATTTGCTGGAGTAGACAAAGCTGCTGTAGACAAAGCAAGAGAGTTTATGTTGCCTTATCCAGCCTCTTCTCCTTCCATTGCTTTGTTCAAAGAAGGTAAATTAGTACACTTTTTGGAGCGTCATCACATTGAGGGTAATACAGCTGAAACAATTGCTGCTAATTTAAAAATGGCATTTGACAAGTTTTGTTAAGCCTTGGCAAAAACAATAAATGGAGCCTAACTTCTAAGTGGAGTTAGGCTTTTTTGTTGATTATTGGGCTAATGCTGATATAATTAGATTAATTTTTTAGATACTAAAGCAATTAAGTTAAATTTGTAAGCTTGATAATTTTAATCCCATGATATTTATATGTATTAGTTGAAGATAGCCTCTTGTGGTTTGTAGACTAATACTAAATACTACTATAAATTTTTTTTTGTGAAAAAGCTCTTTTTAATTTTCTTTATAATAACATTTTTGATGACAGATATCTTCGCTAGAACAGGAAGATATCGTTGCATGATTCGAGATGAACCTTCGACCACAATTACAATTGGTTGGGAACAGGTAACTGGAGATAACCCAATGGTTTATTATAGTACATCGGATTATGGTCAAGATTATAACAAATATGCTTACCAAGCTTATCCGCAAAGGACGGTTCATGCCAAGGGAATGCACAATCATTTTGCTCGGTTGAGCAAGTTGCGCCCCAACACCGTGTATTATTTTGTGATCAAGGATAGCGAAGGAACTAGCAAACGCTTTTCTTTTAAAACGCTACCTGATGAACACGAAAGCCGTTTGTCTATTATTGGTGGAGGAGACTCTAGAAACCATAAACTTGCCCGTCAAAATGCCAATAAAATTGTTGCACGTTGCCGACCACATTTTGTGCTTTTTGCAGGAGATATGACAGGAGGCGACAGTAGTAGAGAATGGCAAGAATGGTTGGATGATTGGCAAATGACGATTGCAAAAGATGGTCGAATGACCGCTGTTCTTGCCGCTCGTGGAAATCACGAAAAGTCGGATGCTTCCATTGTTGATATGTTTGATGTGCCTAATCAGATGGTTTATTACGGATTGACCTTTGCAAGAGGTTTGTTGCGTATTTATACACTTAATAGCATGCAATCTTCTAGTAGTAGCCAGTTGGCTTGGCTAGAACAAGATCTAAAAGAGAGTCAAACACTGGCTTGGAGAATGGCGCAATACCATCATCCTATGCGCCCGCATAATCGGAGAAAGCACGAACAGGAGTATATGCGTCTTCATTGGGGGAAATTATTTCACCGATATTCTATGCAGTTGGCTTTAGAATGTGATTCTCATTTGTCTAAAATTACATGGCCACTTCGAGCTACAACCAATAAGTCAGAACCTGGTTATGACGAAGGTTTTGTCCAAGATCCAACAGGAACTGTTTTTGTTGGAGAAGGTGGTTGGGGAGCACCTTTGCGAGATGCAGATGATACTAAACGTTGGACGCGTGCATCGGGGTCTTTTAATCAAGTGAAATGGTTTTTTGTAGATTTGAATAAAATTGAAGTACGAACGATTAAAACAGAAAATGCCAACTCTGTGACTTATTTGTTGGATGACAATCGTTTTTATATGCCTCAGAATATTGATCTTTGGATGATTGATGGCGCTGATTATATTACTTTGTACAATCAAAATAAAGCAAAATTTGTACCTGAGAAGCCACAAATTTTAATGGAAATTGCTTCTAGTTCTGCTAATTTCTTAAATAATGTAGTGACTTTGAAATGGAAATCGATCTACGAAATTGATCAAGTAAAGTTTAAAATTCAAATCTCTACCAATAAGGTTTTTTGGAAGACGGTAGGTATTTTACAAGGAGATGGTCCTTCTGCCAACAAACAACGCAACTACGAATATATAGACCGCACCGAGAAACGTGGGGGCAAATATTATTATAGAATTGCAGCCATTGATCAGTCGGGAAAAGAGTTTGTTCAAGAACATCTTGAAGTGCGTACGTTGGGAAGCCAAACGTTGGATTTGATAGAAGGCAGTGTACACGCTGGACAGCTACAAGTGCCATTAACTTTTACAGAGCCAACTAAAGTGATTATTGAATTATTTGATACCAAAAGGCGTCCTGTTTTTGTACGAGAGTTTGATGCAGAGGTAGGAGAACAAAGTTTTCCTCTAAACATTCGACATTTGGAAAAAGGATTTTATTTGTTAGAGATCAGTTGCAATGGAAAGCTCATTAAAAAAAGTGTCAAAATTACTAGCTAGCAACATTTTTGACCATTACTTAATCGAATCAAGGTATGAAAATAAGAAATTTAATTGTTGGAAGTAGTTTATTAGGGTTATTAGGAGTAGCCTGTAGCTCTGGCAGTACAGAACAACCTTCTTTTGCAGAAGCAACACGCGAAGTGCAAGCACAAGATTCCTTAATCCCTGAAATACCAGACAGTGTAATCCAATTTGATGCAAGTGTTTCGGCAGAGAAACGAAAGGAAATTATGGAAAAAATTAGCAAAAAATACTTGATGGGAAAATTTGATCCTGCCAAAGACGAACGCTTTAGTAAAATTCCAGCACCTTATGCTCAAAAAGAGATGTTCATGCGTACAGAGGCTTTGGAAAGCTTCCAAAAAATGCACGCTGCTGCCAAAGAAGATGGGATTAACTTATTAGTTATCTCTGCTACAAGACCTTTTGATGTTCAGAAATCAATTTGGGAAGCCAAATGGACTGGAAGGCGTAAAGTGGATGGAAAAATGTTGTCTAAAGAGGTAAAGGATGCCAAAGGACGTGCGGTTAAAATATTGCGTTGGAGCTCGATGCCAAGTACTTCTCGTCATCATTGGGGAACAGATATAGATATTAATAATCTTAATCCAGAGTATTTTGATACTGGTCAAGGTCTGAAAGAGTACGAATGGCTAGTTGCTCATGCTATAGAATATGGTTTTTGTCAAGTTTATTCTGAAATGGGTGAAAATAGACCTTATGGTTACCAAGAAGAAAAATGGCATTGGTCGTATTTGCCAATCTCTAAAGATTTGACGAATGCTTATGCTCAAAAAATAAGCGACCAAGATATTGATGGTTTTTTAGGAGCTGAATCTGCTCCAATGATAGAAGTAGTTCAAAAATATGTGTTGGGAATTAATCCTGATTGTCTGTAAGGTTAAGGTGTTGAGAGTTAGGTATTTATGTGCTTTGTGGTGCCTTTGTAAACTATTTTACAAATGCTTTACAAGGCATTTTTTTTATGATGAATAAGAGATCTCTTAGTTTTGAGATTGTCAGACTAGAATGTTGTTCTAGAATTTTCATTCATAAAAATAAAACTATGCGAACTCAATATCTCATCACCCTAAAATATTGCTGCCTATTCTTTCTTTTTTCATTTATAAATAATGTTGCAATAGGTCAACATGCAGGCAATGCTATTTATGGAACGAGTAATAATTCTTATTATACCCAAAACTCAAACTATAACAGCCAAATTCAAAACGCCAAGAAGTTCTTAATTTCATCGAAGGTTCTTTTCTTGGCACCCGCAGATCGTTATGTGGCAGTTTTTGGACTGATTCAAGAAGGAAAAAACATTCAAGAGTGCAATGGTTTAATAGAAAAAAGACTAGCAAATTTCACTCAAACCTTAAAAGGCTTAGGAATCAAAAAGGAAGCTATATTTATAGACGCAATTGCCCAAGGTAGGATTTATAGTTATGCTTTAAATGAAGAAGAAAACGTTGCAAAAGAAACACTAAAAGGTTTTGAAATAAAGAAAAACATAATCATTTCTTATACTCAAAATAGCTTACTAGATAAAATTATGACGGCTGCTGCTAATGAAGCTATTTATGATTTAATTAAGGTAGATTATGTAGTTGACAAGCCTGATAAAATTTATGAAGATTTATACAAAGAGGCTTTGGAAGTTATAGAAACTAAGAAGTTGATTTACTTGGAGTTATCTGAAAAAGAGCATTTTGGTTATCCTGAAATTATTAGATTTGAAAAAGGGAGGATTCAGCCAATAGAAGCTTATCGTAGTTATACAGCACATGAATCTAATGAAGTTTCAGTAGAAGGCTACGCTCGCTACAGTAATTTGAAAAAAGTAACTGCCCGACGTATTGCCACGCACTATTTTGAAGCTACCCCAAGTGCTAATTTTGATAAAGTAATCAACGAACACTCTTTAGAGCCTTGTGTTCAATTCGTCCTTCATTTGGAACTTCGATACGAAGCTTTTTAGAAGCAAGCAGGTTTTTAGATACTTCAAAAGTATCTAAAAACCTGCTTGTCCCTTATTTATTTTGGTTCCTCAAACAAGGTTTCAAAATCCAATAAAGCAAAACGATAATTACTAAAAAAACGATCTTGCAAACATAGGAAAGCTTTGGAGCTTTTTAAACGGAAAGTGAGCAGTGGACAAAACAACTCTTGTTGTTTTTGATAGCCATAAAATTTTCGAGTAGTACTTTCTCCTTCCGAATTGATTTTAACAGCCATTGCATAGCCATCAGAGTACAAACCTTTGTTGAATAACAAGTAGGTATCTTTTCCTTTGCTAAACATATAGTGTGATAAAAAGACTTTCTGTCTGAGGGGCTGTTCACCGTGTTTGTAAATGTGTTGAAACCACTGAATTTCTCCTTCTGAATCAAAGCGAAGGGCTAAAATGTCATTGCTTCTAAAGTTATAACTACTAGTAGGTTGTTGTTCAGCAGAAAGAACCACCCCTCCTTCTTGAGTCAATCGCCAATGAATGAGTTTGTAAGAACGTCCCTCTGCCTTGTCGTTGACCTTTTTTTTGTTTAATAATTGAGCAATTTGATCTTTGGTAAACTCATGTCTTTTTTTGACCAAAATCTTAGTTCTATCTTTATTAATTTTAATAAAAAAGGCACCTCTTTGTTGATAATATTTTTGGCTTGAATAAAAACCAAACCATAGAATATTTCCTTCCGTATCAAAGGTAAAGTTGTTTTGATTGAAAAAGTATTCTCCTAAATTGGGCTTGAATAGTGCAAAGTTATTCGTTTCTTTCCCTACAAAAAAGAGGGTAGGATCGGCAGTTATTTTCTTTAAATTATAACTCCTTTGATCTCGAAATACATCCGTCAGAATAGCTACTTCACCTTTGTTATTAACTCTTAATTTTTTTATAGCAACCGTTCGCTTTGCACCACCATTGGGAGAAAGATTCACACTTCGTTTCCAGAGTAACTTAAAGGCACTATCAAATACTCGAACGGTAATTTCATTGGTCAAACCACTAACGTCGTCAATATCCCCTTCTTCTTCATAATCATAGACTAAAACCTTACTTCGGTCAGGCGAAACAGCAAAATTTCCTCTATAATAATTAGAGGTCATTTTGAAAGGCGCTATCAACTCAATAGAATCAGAAACTAGAGAAAAAGAATCGGGTTGTAACTGTTTGGCATATAAACTAACTTGGTCGTGTGTGTTCTCTCGTTTGTTTTCTTTGTATCGAAAGTAGAGTAAATACAACTTACTATGGAGATTAACTACCCCAATATATTTTCTAGCTTTTTTAGTAACAACATAGGATTTTTTGAAATTCATTAGGGTGTCGTAATGCTCTAATTCTGCATAACTTAAGTACTTATTGAATCGCAATGCATAAAAACCAGTCGAATCATAATTAAACAAGGTATGTGTTCTTGTCGTTAATTCTTTGTCTTTTAAAGGACTCTTAAGCAAATAATCTTGCGCCAATAAGTGGTTGGAACACCAACTAATTAAAACTATAAAAAGTAAATATCGCACTATGTTGAAGGAGTTTTGTGTGTTACTAAAAATTCATAAAGTCTACTTACAATACTTTGTGGGGTTCTTAGTTTTTTATAAAAAACCACAAAGTAGTATATTTAATATCTTGTTTAGAACAATTAATATGCCTTAAAAGACATTTTATGAGGCATCAATGCTTCAAAAATAGAAAAAATACTAGCTATTTAATGGTTCAAGAATAGAATAAGAAACCATTTGGAGCTATCAAAATAAGCCTTAAATTAGTGAATTATTAAGAATTGGCTTACTAATAAAGATGCAATTTTATGCCAATAAGTTGGCTGTTATCTTACAATTAATAATTTTGATCCTTTTTTACACAAATAAAACAGACAAAAATGGCTTTGGTTAAAACAGTACGAGGAAAAACACCTGAATTTGGAAAGAACTGCTTTTTGGCAGAAAATGCAACCGTTTTGGGGGAGGTAAGCATGGGGAAAGATTGTAGTGTGTGGTTTCAAGCAGTCATTCGTGGCGATGTCAATCGCATTACTTTAGGGAATAAAGTAAATGTGCAGGATGCAGCAATTATTCATTGTACTTATGAGCGAGCAGCAACGACGATTGGAAATAATGTGTCTATTGGGCATCGAGCAATTGTACATGGCTGTACGATTCATGATAATGTCTTGATTGGGATGGGAGCTATGATTATGGATCATGCGGTAGTGGAATCGAATTGTTTGATTGCCGCAGGTGCAGTTGTGTTAGAAAATGCTCACTTAGAGAGTAATTGTATTTATGCTGGAATTCCTGCCAAAAAAGTGAAAGAGTTAAGCCCAGAGCAGTTTAAAGATACGGTGGCTCGGATTGCGGATAATTATGTCAAGTATGCTAGTTGGTATCAGGAGTAGCTTATTATTTTGTGCGAGAGTTGTACTAGGTTGGTTATTAGAGGGGATCTTTAAAGTGTTTTGAGTGCTAAGTTTTAATGTATGCAAGTAAAAAAAAGGGAGTTGCCTTTTATAGCAGCCCCCTTTTTACTTTTAGATTCTATAAACGTCATACGTGGCTTTCCAACTTTCAAAGTTAACATGTGTTTCCCAACCAAAAAAATGAAATGGAGTAGCATGTATTTGGACGGTGTTAGGTATCCACGCATACCATTCTCCTGAAAAACGTCTTCTTCCTTCAAGAGAAATAGAGGCTCCCCAGTTAGTAGCTGAACCCATTGGTTTAGAGCTTCTGTTCCAGTCTCTTTCATAAGTATTCCAGTAAAACTTATTGTCTGCTTCTGGCAACCAATGTTCTGGTGCATGAATCTTATAAGAATAGTAAGAAGTATTGGTGTTTGATACTTTTACCAATTCTTTACCTCCTGGATTTGTATTATAAAACATCCAGGTAGCACCGTCACTTCTAATTCTTCTAGCATCAATCCAATACTCTGATTGACCTGTATTTTCATATTTATAACCAGATTTGATGCTATAGTACTTAGAAGCAGTAGATGTAAAAGTTCTTGCTGTACCTGTTGTTGCACGATCTTCACTTATATCAGTATGATCTACAGGGAATCGAGTAAATTTAACAGCGTGGTCGATGAAAAATAGTGGGTTGGCTGTGCTTTTAGAAGTTTCTTCTCCTAAAATAATTTCCTTCTCATTTCCGTCCACATCAAAATACCAAGTGATTACATAATCTTCTATTTCAGGATGATTAGTACAATTTGTCTCAATGTTAGGAGACAATAATGGCTGTTTATTTTTATCAATATCATTTAAGTTAGGAATAAAAATCGCAGGCAAATATTTCTCAACTTCTGCTGTTTCAGGAAATTTAGGATTAGGATTAATAGGTCTATGTGTCATGTCATTTGCAATCGCCTGTAAGCTTAGTTGTTTCTTTGACAAGTTTTGATTAATGATTGCAAAATACTTAGGCGATTTTTCTTCTAAATCAAGTAAAAAAGCTGTTTCTGTACCTGATTCTATAGCCATATCTATAATGACTTGGTTAAAATCTTCATCCTTTATTAAGTCCTTTGTAGCTAAACCAATTTCATAAAGATATTTGTTTAGTTTCTCCTCATCCTGATCATTTGGACTAAGCATTAGTTGATGGATGTCTTGATTATTCTCAATAAGAGGAATCTCATTTAGAGTATAATCTATCGTACTTGTATACGCCGTTTTGCTAGTGGGTTCAATTTTATCTTTATTACAACTAACCACAGTTAGCCCTAATATTGTTAAAATTAGGCTACTAAAAAATAAACTTTTCATAATTTTGGTTTTTAATTTTGAGAAAAAAAATATTTAAAATTTATCAACAATCATTTTTGAATGCTGGGGAACTAAATGTTCAAATGGTTAATGCAATAATATTAAATTTTTATTTTAAAAAATGACCATTATTATATCTGTAATTACATATTAGAGTTTATTTTTTGTTTTTTATTGTTTTGTAAAACAATTAGTTGTGTGTATTTGTAGGTTACAGTTGAGAGTACTTTAGGTATATGGATATAATTTATTAGGAAGGAGTATGAAATTTTATAGCAGAGTTTTTTGATATGTACTACTTGCAAATTAGGCGTGAATGACTATAGATTTATTGCTGTTTTATGATAGTTGTGTATCGGGTTATTTTTTATATTAGCTCGTCAAGCTATTCAAAAAATACCTACCTTTTAATCTATTCCATATATTAGGGAACTAAAACCCGAATAAAAAGCTTTATAAATTAAACTTAGTTTATAAAACAAACAAAGTCTATGTTTGTTATTACTAATAAGATCAAAAAATTGAATAAAGAAACTCTATAATAATATAAGAATCTTAGGAGATTGTCCTATGGTTCTCAAAAAACAAAAGACTATGAAAATAGCAATAGCACAGTTAAATTATCACATTGGAAATTTTGAAGGCAATCTACAGAAAATGCTAGCAGCCACTGGTACCGCTAAAGAGCAAGGCGCTGATATTGTAGTGTTTGGAGAATTAGCAGTGACAGGTTATCCTCCTCGTGACTTTTTGGAATTTGACGATTTTATTCGACGTAGTGAAGAAGTCGTAGATACCTTGGCGAAAGCCGCAGTAGGTATTGCGATTGTAGTTGGAGCCCCTTGCCGTAATCCCGTGCTGGATGGCAAGGATTTGTACAACTCTGCTTATTTTTTGGCAGAAGGTAAAATTCAACAAGTCGCACACAAGGCATTGTTACCCACTTATGATATTTTTGATGAGTATCGTTATTTTGAACCTGCTAGTGAATTTAAAGTAGTGGAGTACAAAGGAAGTAAAATTGCCTTGACTGTCTGTGAAGATATTTGGAATATTGGGAATGAAAACCCCTTGTACAAAATTTGCCCTTTGGATGAGTTGATGCCACAGAACCCTGATTTTGTCTTAAATCTATCGGCTTCTCCTTTTAGTTTTACCCATGCAGACAATCGTATCCATGTGCTCAAGGCAAATGTGGAGCGTTATGGAAAACCCATGTTTTATGTCAATCATGTTGGGGCGCAAACGGAAATTATTTTTGACGGAGGTTCCTTGGTCATGTCACCCGATGGTAATGTGCATGATGAGTTGCCTTATTTTGAAGAGTGCATTCGTACTTATGATTTAGAAAGTGTGCAAAAAGGAGGCATCCATCAAGTACAAACCAAGGAAAAAATGACGCTGATTCATGATGCTTTGGTGACTGGTGTGCGAGATTATTTTGGAAAACTAGGCTTGAAAAAAGCCATCTTAGGGCTTTCTGGTGGCATAGATTCTGCGGTGGTGGCAGTATTAGCACAAAGAGCCCTGGGAGCAGAAAATGTTCGAGTATTGTTGATGCCCTCACAGTTTTCTTCCGATCACTCGATTAATGATGCTCGGAAATTAGCACAGAATCTCAATGTACAATACGACTTAATTGAAATTGAAGAAATTTATAAATCTTATGAAAGTCTGTTGCAACCACATTTTGCAGGCACCACATTCAATGTAACCGAAGAAAATATCCAAGCACGTATTCGAGGTATGTTATTAATGGCAATGTCTAATAAATTTGGAAATATCTTGTTGAATACTTCCAACAAGAGTGAGGCAGCAGTTGGTTATGGAACGCTTTATGGCGATATGGCTGGGGGACTTTCTGTGATTGCAGATTTGTACAAAACCGAAGTGTTTGAATTGTCTAGATATATGAATAAAGATGGAGAGGTAATTCCGGAGAATATTATTACCAAACCTCCTTCTGCCGAATTGCGTCCAGATCAATTTGATTCAGATAGCCTTCCAGATTATGATATCTTGGATGGCGTGTTGTATCAATATATTGAAAAACGACAAGGACCTAAAGAGTTGATTGCAATGGGCTATGATGAAAAGCTAGTTCATCGAATTCTAAAAATGGTCAATCAAAATGAGTTCAAACGTGCGCAAGTAGCGCCAATTCTTAGAGTTTCTTCCAAAGCTTTTGGAATGGGCCGTAGAATTCCAATTGTGGGTAAATATCTGAGTTAAACAAAGAATAAAATACGCATTTTATAAGCTCGCAAATTCTATTAAAAATAGAATTTGCGATTTTTTTATTTTTGTCTCTCCAATAAAAACAAATTCTCAGTTATTTTGTCGATCTACTTGTGTAAATCTCTAATTTATCTTCTACCTTTGTGGTATTACCAACCTAGAAATTATATAAGATGAAAATCGCTTTCCAATTTTTACTCCCACTATTATTCCTCTTTAGTAGTTGCCAAGATCCCTTTAAAGAAAAAGCTGCTGCAGCTACAGCAGCTTACAATGCTGAAGAATACGACAAAGCCATTGAATTGAACAAAGAAGTATTGGCATTAGATTCAAGCAGTATTCAAACTCGATACAATTTATTTGTCATTTATAAAAAGCAAAACAAGGAAGCTTTAGCATTAGAACAATTACAAGAAATTTTGGTGACAAACCCAGAGGATTCAATAGCAAATATAGATATAGGCTTGCTGTATGAACAAATGGGACAGCCCAATGAGGCTATTCCTTATTTGAATAGAGCGATCGCTTTAGCAGATGATAATGTATTAACTCAAATGGCTTTGAGTAATAGTTATCAAGAAGTGGGAGAAAAACAATTGGCAATGACACATGCTAATAGAGTTTTGGAGTTGGATGAAAAAAATACAACTGCTTTGGATAATTTGGCTACCATATCAGAAAGTGAAGGCTTAACAGATCGAGCTATTGATTATTATCAACAGATATTAGCAATTGACTCTAATTATACAAAGGCTTATCCTATGATTTCTAGTTTATATAGTTCCAAGGGAAATGCTGAAAAATCCATTTATTATGGACAGAAAGCTTTAGAGGTATTTCCAAATGATGTAAATATGTTAAACAATATGGGGTTCATTTATTTGGAATTAAAAGATTACCCTAATGCTTTGAATTATTTTGACCAAGTGATTGTCACAGATCCGTCTTATGCCTATGCTTATAATAATAAGGGATATGTATTCATACAAGAAGGGAATTATTCAGCAGCTTTGGAGGCCATTAAAAAATCTTTAGAACTAGATAATAACAATGCTTATGCATACCGAAATATGGCAATTTGTTATGCCAATATGGGCGATAAAACATCCAGTTGTGAGGCTTTAGTAGCCGCAGAAAAAGTAGAATATGGGCTTCGTATAAAAAATGAATTAGAAGAATTGAAAGCAGCTTATTGCGAATAGTTGTTCTATGTTTGTTGTGGTTAATAGTTGATTATTAGTTTTTTATGTTTTGTTTTTGCTCTATAAATGCTTTAAGATGTTTTTGTTTGCCTATAATTTGTCTACTATATTTGTAGTCAGAAAAACAAATTTTACTATCAAAACAAAACTCTTATTATGAAACATCGTTTTTTTACACTTTTAGCCACCTTCTTTTTGTTGGCTTCTACGAATATGAATGCTTCTCATCTTTCAGGAGCAGAATTCCGTTTTGAGCATGTTACTGGTAATGATTATATTGTAAGCCTCTACGTTTATAGAGATTGTAGTGGCATTGGTGTGCCTAATACGGCTACCATTATGATGGAAAGCATAAACTGTAATGTTAATAACAATATCACATTAGCCATGACTTCTGGACCAACAATTGTCACAACGATTCCTGGTTCTCAAACAACTTGTATGGGAGGTTCAGTACAAGGGTACGAAGAATATGTTTATAGTGATACAATAGCATTCCCTTCTCAATGTTCTGATTGGCATTTTAGTTATAATTCTTGTTGTAGAAATAGTGCTATTACAAATTTGGTAAATCCAGGGTCAGCCTCTATGTATATAGAATCTACTTTTGATAACACTGTTGTGAACAATTCACCAACGTACTTTATTGATCCAATTTTTTACGGAAGTATGGGAGCTAATTTTTCTGTTGCTTTAGGTGGTTTTGATGCAGATGGCGACCAACTGGTGTTTAATTTAGCTGCGCCAACGGGCAATGGAGGTTCTCCGATTGCATTTACAAGTGGGTTGAGTGTTGCACAACCATTGGAAATTCTAGCAGGGTCAACCGTTTCTTTTTCTACTACTACAGGACAATTTGATTGTGTCTTAGGAAATGGTGCACAAATTGTTGTTTTTGATGTCATCGTGGAAGAATGGAGAAGCGGGCAAAAAATAGCAGAGCATAGACGTTCGTTGCAAATTTTGCCAATTAATTTAGGTGGAGGGCAAATGTTAGCACCACCAACGGTCAACAATCCATCAAATGGTTCTATCATTGATGCTTATACCATGGAGTATAATTCAGCTGGACAACCTTTTAGCTTTTCGATGCTATTTAACGATCAAGATGCAAACGATGTAATTACTTATAATGCGGTTTATTCTACCTTGGAGACTATTTTTCCAAATGCTCAAGTAACTTCCGTCAATCCAAATGGAAATTTGAATGAGTTAGAGTTGAACATCAGTATTCCAAACCCAAGTCCAACCCTTTTCTCGATTGTAATTGAAGAGAACAACTACTTGCAACAAAGCTTTTCTTACGAATTAAGAGATGCCAATGCAACAAATGTTAATACAATAGAAACTCATCCAACAAATGTTCGTATTTACCCCAATCCTGTTGCCAAAACGACTACTTTTGAAGTAGATGGAGCAGCATATAAGAAATTAGAATTGACTGTATTTGGAATGACTGGACAAGTTGTACATACCCAAACAACCTCTAGTACGAATGCCATAGCCTTCAATCGTGGAGATCTTCCTGCAGGAATATATAGTTTCCAACTAATAGGAGATGGTGCAATGGTAAATACAGGATTGTTACAATTAAAGTAAGTAAGCCCTTGTCGAATTAAATATTTGTTAGGTTAATTTTTAGGACACTTTACCCCGCTCTATTTAATTCTTAGTAATACAAACATACCAATAGTTTTTAGTTAAGAACCATCTCGGATATATTCGGGGTGGTTTTTTTGTTGAAATAAGTAAGTGCCGCTTGAGTTGGAAAATGCTTTTTTATAAAAAAAATACCCCCCCAAACATTTGATCGCTAGTGAAGTATTTAAAATTATTTTCTTTTTACTTAGCACCCGATAATAAATTTTTCAATATTTTACCCAAGTAAATTGGGCATTAAATAAGCGAGCCTTTTTGCAAGTTTCTTTTGATCTTTATTTGTGTTACCCCATAGTTGCATATGGGATTTTCAACTAGCACAAGCGGCGCAGCATCCTTGTTCTGATAGCTACGGCTATCAAACTGAGGAAGTCCTCCAACGGCACTAAAAATGCTCTGTAAAAACAATAAACTGTACTTAATCACTTCGTTGATGAGTACTTCGTTATATAATATTGGATGATTTGAGAAGGTTATTAACGAGGAAGTAGTTATAAAAAGAGGTAAATGAACTGATATGCAATGTCGTTTTTTATTCTAACCTAATTAAGAACTAATTTGTCGAAAACATAGGGTAGAATTGGATATATATTTGTATGTTAATCAGATAGAGTTGTTTTTATAAAATATAATTAATCAATGAAAATGAGAGTAATATTATTGGTTCAACTGTTGTTGTTTAGTACGTTGTTAATGGCACAAGTTACCTTAGACAAAGACTATGTGGAGAAAAATTACGACAAAGCTGTTTATCAAATTCCGATGCGAGATGGCATTAAATTATACACGATCGTATATAGCCCTAAAGATCAATCAAAAAAATATCCCTTTTTGATGCAGAGAACTTGTTATAGTGTTCGCCCTTATGGTGAAGATGATTATCGACGTTCTTTGGGACCTTCGCCTTATTTGATGCAAGAAGGCTATATTTTTGTGTATCAAGATGTGCGTGGACGTTATATGTCAGAAGGTAGATTTGATAATATGCGCCCACATATAACTGGAAATGATGTGAAGGATAAAAAGGCGATTGATGAAAGCTCAGATACCTATGATACGATAGATTGGTTGCTCAAAAACGTCAAAAATAACAATGGAAATGTAGGACAATGGGGAATCTCTTACCCTGGGTTTTATACAGCGGCAGCCCTTCCTGAAGCACATCCAGCTTTGAAGGCTTCTTCTCCTCAAGCACCAATTAGTGACTTCTTTTTTGATGATTTTCATCACATGGGAGCTTGTTTACAAAGTTATCTAAAAGCATTTCCTGTTTTTGGAATTCAAAAAGAAGGGCAAGTTACTACCAGTTGGTACGATGAAGGTTGGGAAAAATTAAGTGCATTAGAGTTAGATGAAAATGATGCCTATAAATATCACGAAGAATTGGGATTATTAAGTAAGGTAAGTGAAGTTTATAAAGGTAACTTCTTTTGGGAACAAATGGTAGACCATCCTAATTACGATGAGTTTTGGCAAAAACGGAGCATTTTGCCACATTTAAAAGAAATCGACCATGCTGTAATGACTGTAGGGGGATGGTTTGACGCAGAAGACTTGTATGGTCCTCTAAATATTTATAAAAATATAGAAAAAAATAATCCTAAAAATAAAAGCACCTTAGTAATGGGGCCTTGGTCGCATGGAGACTGGTCTAGGGAACGTGGTTCACAATCTGTTAATCATATTTACTTTGGGGAAAAAATATCTACTTTTTATCAAAAGGAAATAGAGTTTCCTTTCTTTGAGCATCATTTAAGAGGTAAGGATGCTCCAAAACTTCCTGAAGCTTATCTGTTTGATACAGGAATTAAGGAGTGGAAGACTTTTGATATTTGGCCACCCAAAGTAGAGGAGCCAATTACCTTACGTTTTGCTTCCGATCGACAATTAGTAATAGATGAAGAAGTAGATGAAAAGGCAATTTTTCCTTATATTTCTGATCCTGATAATCCTATTCCTTATCGTTCTGAAGTTGTTCCTGTTCGGTTTACACCCCGTCAATTTATGACAGACGATCAACGACATGCTTCTAAACGAAAAGATGTCTTGACTTTTGAAACAGAGATTTTGGAAGAAGACTTCACGTTGGCAGGAGAAATTTTAGCCAAATTGGACGTTGCAATTTCTACGACAGATGCAGATTTTATAGTAAAGATCATTGATGTTTATCCTGAGAATGAACCTGCAACAGAAGCAACGCCCCCAAATGTAGAAATGGGCGGTTACCAACAGTTGGTGCGTAGTGAGGTTTTTAGAGGTCGTTTTAGAAATAGCTTTTCTAAGCCAGCGCCTTTTGTGCCGAATAAATTGGATCGAGTTGCATTTCCATTACAAGACATTTTGCATACCTTCAAGAAAGGACATAAAGTAATGATTCAAATTCACAGTACTTGGTTCCCTTATATAGATAGAAATCCTCAAAACTATGTAGAAAATATTTACAAAGCAAAAAAGGAAGACTTCATTAAAAGCCAGATTACGATGTTTGGAACTAGTGAAATTGTTATTGGTGGAAAAAACGATTTTGTTCCTAAATAATACGGAATTAAATAATCTAAGTAAACGAGCAAAATAATTTATAGGTAAAAAATACTTATTTTTAGTGCTAATCGAAGAAGAAAATCGAAGCTTTAGCGGGCTAAAGTGAGATTTTTTGATGAGGAGTAGCGCAAAAAGAATTAGGTTATTGGCTATAAATTATTTTGAATGGTTACTTATGTCGTAATAAAAGGGTCTATGTTTCCTACTCATCGTCAGAAAGGCTTAGGATAGCTCAATTGGGAATCAAGACCCGCTATCCTTTCACTTTCTTCCTTGATTAGAAAAAATATCCATCTTTTATTTGTACGAGATCCCTTTTTAATTCCATATAAGATCCTTTTATAGATGATAAAAGAAAGCCTACTTTGCAACAAAAAAGCAAGGTAGGCTTTCTTGTTTGGCTCAAGTCGTATTTCAAGACTATATGAAGAACAGTACAATCTAGCGATTAAAAATATTGGATAATATATCAAAAATCAATACCTTAAAGATTGTATACATCACACAAAATTACAGTCTTATGAATTATAAATTATTAGGTATTCTTTTAGTCTGCTATAGTGCTTGTCTTCAAGCTCAAGATTACAAACAATTGATGAATGATATGAATGTCAATTTTTATGATGTTTGTAAAGCCGCAGACCAATATTATGAAACACACGATAGGGGAAAAGGCTCTGGTTGGAAGGCTTATCAACGTTGGAGGGCTTGGAATGAGGATCGTTATTATCCTTCAGGAGATCGAAAAAATGTAGATCCTTTTTTCTTGAAAAATGCCTACCATAATTTTTTAACTAATAATCCGCAACCTGAAAGCCTATATCCAACAGGTTGGAATGATTTAGGTCCTTACGACGCGAATAACATCACAGCACATTATTCTCCAGGAATTGGACGGGTAGAGTGTTTTTATGTGAATCCAAGTAACCCACAACAGATGTATATGGGCTCTAGAAGTGGAGGTTTTTGGAGAACAGGAGATGGTGGAGGAACTTGGCAGAATACATCAGATTTTTTGATCGCTTCTGGTGTGAATACAATGGATGCGTCGCCGACAAATGCCGATTCTGTTTTAATCAATGTTCGAAATGCTTCGAATGGTTCTTCTCATGGTATTTATCAATCAGGCGATGCGGGAGCAACTTGGACATTAACAGGTTTCAATCCAACAAATTTAGGATGGGGAGGTTTAGGGGATAACGATCAAATTTATAAGATAGCCTATCATCCAAGTATTCCAGATTTAGTTTTTGTGGGAACATCCAAAGGTTTATATCGCTCTACGGATAATCTCCAAACGTGGACGCAATTAATTTCTAATACAGATATTACGGATATTGAATTTCATCCCACGAGTCCAAGTATCATTTACTTATACGATACTTATTATTGGGGAACGAATCAATCCTTGGTTTTACGCTCAACAGATTTTGGTTTGACCTTTACCCCCTCGGCTACTATTGCAGGTAACAATGATGCTGGAGGTATTATAGCCGTTACTCCAGCCTGTCCAAATTGTGTTTATTTTGCTTCTAATAATGGAGTTTGGCGCTCAAATGATGCTGGACAGAATTTTACATTTTTAACCAATCCACCTTCTAGTTGTGATGGTTTTGCAGTGTCAGATGTTGATTCGTTGCATTTATATTATGGCTATTTGGATACCTATGCAAGTTCGGACGGAGGATATAATTTTACACAAGTAACTGATTGGGCAAACAGTGCTCCTGATACCACTTATGTACACGCCGATTTGAGAACTGCAGAATGTGTAAATGGTGTTTTTTATGCAGGAACAGATGGGTATTTTTGTAAAAGCCCAGATAATGCTTTGTCTTGGTATCGTATGAATGATGGGACAGGGATTCGTGAGTTTTATGCAGTTGGAATTAGTCAATCGAATTGGAAAGTTCAAATGGCAGGTTCACAAGATAATGGAACTAGTATTTTGGCAGATGCAGGTTGGATTGAGTGGAATGGTGGAGATGGAATGGAAGCTATTGTACAGCCTCTAAATGATCAGTGGATGATTGGAAGTTGGCAGTTTGGAACGCGTCAACGAACGCAGGATGGCGGACAATCTCGGAATGGCATTGGTTCTCCAGAGAATGGAAACGGTGATTGGCAAGCTCCTTTAATGTTTGATCCAAATTTGCAAATGAAGGTTTACCACTGTATGGATAGTCTGTATGTTTCTGACGAATTTGGAGACGGGTGGTATAGTGTAGGAACACCTAGTTTTACAGGAAATATAAAAATTGGAGTAGTAGCAGAAAATAACTCAGACAACATCATCTTAGTTCGAAATGACGAAATTGAATTGTCACAAGATGGTGGACAAACCTTTTCTAGTATTGCGATAGGATTGCCAGGACACTCCATTACAGATGTTGCCTTTGATCCAACAGATGACAATACGATTGTGGTGACTTATAATCGTTATCAAGCAGACAATCAAAAGGTTTATATTTCGCAGGATATGGGGCAAACATGGTCAAATATTACATACAATTTAGGAAATATGCCGCTTCGCACAGTAGTAATTGATCATACAGATGCTTCTAATATTTATGTTGGAGCAGAAATAGGTGTTTATTACAAACCAATGAATTCAAATATTTGGGTATTATACAATCCTAATCTACCAAATACCACCGTTCGAGATTTAGAAATTCAGTATGGAGCCAATACCTTGAGGGCTGCTACATGGGGAAGGGGTTTGTGGGAATATAGTTTGGTTGGACGTAACGATTTTCCAGCTATTTTGACAACTGCAATTACAGATCCACCAACCTTAGAAACACCAAAACCTGGAACAGACCAAGATGTGACCTCTGTGATTTCTTATAGTAATAACTTGACCAATGTTTATGTAAAATGGTCTACCGATAACCCTACGTTTGATAGTACTATCTTGATGACAAATATTATAGATAGTACTTGGCAAACTTCAACTCCTTTACCTAACTATCCAGCAGGAACGAAGCTTTATTTTAAAGTGTATGCAGTGGGGGTGAATAGTGACACCACTGAAACCTATAAGTTTATGTATACAGTTCGTGCTTTGGAATATTGTTATTCAGAAGGAAATCTAGATTATGGGACAGGAATTACTTTGGTAGAATTTGCAGGAGTCAATCGTGCTTCTGGCAAAACGCAAGCGTATACAGATTATACGTTAACGGATTCTGCTACAGTAGTAGTTTCTAATAATTATAACTTGAGAAATAACTTAAATACAGATGGTAACTATGCCATTTATTCTAAGGTTTGGATTGATTGGAATCAAGATTTTGATTTTGATGATGCAGGAGAGGAATATGATTTGGGCTTAGCTCAAAATACAGCAGATGGACCAACGAGTTTATCTCCACTAACTATTTCTGTTCCTGCCAACGCAGTTGTTGGTAAAACAAGGATGCGTGTTAGTTGTTTGTATAATGCAGCTCCCACTGCTTGTATGTCAGGTGTCGATGGAGAAGTCGAAGATTATACGATTATTGTGGAGCCAATGGGCTTAGGGATTAGTTCTACGATTACCAGTACCGTACAAATTTATCCAAATCCTACGACAGGTGAATTTAGAGTAGATTTAGGAGCTTATTATCAATCGGTTAAAATTGAAATTACAGACGTAGCAGGAAAAATAGTCTATTCCAAAGCACTTAAAAATAAACAACTGTTGGATTTGAATTTAAACGATGCTGCTGGAGTTTATTTACTGAAAATATATGCTGATAATACCGTTGGAACGTATAAGGTGGTTAAAAAATAACGTTCTTTAGCAAATGAAGTTCACGTAAGTAAATCGTGTGGAATTTTTAATTCAAGGGTAACTCTTAACTGATTTTTAGATTTTAGATCGCTGCGCTTTTAGACTAAATAGTTATGAATCAACTTTTTAGTCTAAGCTCTGAAATCTGAAAATAGTATCTCTCAATGCCTACTTTGTTTATTATCACAGCTCTCTCCACAAATGTAGAGACGATTTACTACGTGAGAAGTTTGTCAAAGAACCAAAAATAATTATGAAAAATAGTGTATTGTTATGTTGTCTTTTGGTAGTAATAAGTTGCCAAACAGAGCCTAAAAAATCACCTGTAGAGCATCAAGAACTTCCTTTGGAAGAAAAACGATTGATGCATCCAACATTAGAAGAAGGGCGTTATAATGTTGCCTTTCTAATAATGGATGGTGTTTATAATACGGAGTTGACCGCCCCTTTTGATATTTTTCAGCACACTATTTTTAGAGATAGTATTAAGGCGATGAATGTTTTTACAGTTGCGAATGAATCAGATTATGTGAGAACTTTTGAAGGGATTCATATTGTACCAGATTTTAATTATTTGGAAGAGAAAATACCTACAATTGATATTTTGGTAGTACCTAGTGCTGAACATCATTTAGATAGCGATTTGAAGGATCAAAAAATGCTAAATTTTGTTCGAGAAACAGCTAAAAAAGCAATGTATGTTATGTCGCATTGTGATGGTGCTTTTGTCTTGGCAAAAAGCGGGATATTAGAAGGGAAGGAGTCTACTACTTTTCCTGGAGATGTAGAAGCTTATCGTAAGATGTTTCCCAATCTGACTATCCATGCCGATGTTTTGTTTGTGCATGATGATAAGTATATTACCTCCGCAGGTGGAGCGAAGTCTTTTGAAGCTTCTTTATATCTTTGTGAATTATTATATGGAAAAAAAATAGCAGATCAATTAGCCAAAGGCTTGGTGATTGATTGGGATTTAAACGAACTAAAATACTTGAAAGTAGATTCAAAATAATGCCTAGAACTTTAGAAATATTATATCAAGATGAGTACATGGTGGTGATTAATAAACCCAATGGCTTGTTGGTGCATCGTAGTTCTATTGCAAATGATGCCCAAGAATTTGCCTTGCAATTATTAAGAGATCAAATTGGACAATTTGTTTATCCTGTACATCGCCTGGATCGAAAAACTTCAGGTGTTTTATTATTTGGTTTAGACAAGGAAACAACTCGTTTGTTACAACAGGAAATCGAAAATAAACAAACACTAAAAGAATACCACGCCATTGTAAGAGGTTATTTTCCTAAAGAAATAAAGGTAGATTATGCCTTGACCAATGACAGAGGAAAAGTACAGGAGGCGATTACTCGATTTGAACGATTAAAAACAACCGAAATTGAAGTACCTTTAGGGAAGCATCTAACTTCTCGATATTCACTCATTGCTGCGTTTCCGCAAACAGGGCGGATGCACCAGATTCGAAAACATTGTAACCATTTGAGGCATCCTATTGTTGGAGATAGACCACATGGTTGTAACAAACAAAATCGTTTGTTTAAAGAACGATGGAAAATGACAACAATGTTATTACATGCTAAGAAAATAGTATTTTCTCATCCTTTTAGTAAAGAAAAAATAAGTATTGAAGCAAGATTTCCAGCAGAGTTTATTCGAATGCAAGACGCTTTATTATTAAAAAATTATATAAAGAACAACTAAAAGTGTAACACTCACGAGTGAAACGAGCTAAAACTTTTGCTAATAATTTAAAGTGAGAATCTATTCAAAAATAATGCTTAGACCGCTGCGCTTTTAGATTTTAGACCTTATTACAGCTTAATAAGTAAACGAGCAAAATAATTTATAGGTAAAAAATACTTATTTTTAGTGCTAATCGAAGAAGAAAATCGAAGCTTTAGCGGGCTAAAGTGAGATTTTTTGATGAGGAGTAGCGCAAAAAGAATTAGGTTTTGGCTATAAATTATTTTGAATGGTTACTTAAGATCTAAAATCTAGAGTCTAAAAGCGCAGCGATCTAAGATCTAAAAAGATGTTAGGCAGATTCGTTATTTTTTTATTAAAAGAAGTTTTTTCCTGTACTCAAATTAAACAATTAAAACACACCTATTATGGCTTCTAACGAACATACAGTAAGCGTAACTATTGGACAGAATGGTTTCACTACAGATATAAAAGCAAATAAACACCACTTTAAGGCAGATGAGCCTGTGGAAATGGGAGGTAATAATGAAGGACCAAGCCCTTATGATTTATTATTATCAAGTTTGGGGGCTTGTACTGCAATGACTCTAAAAATGTATGCTTCAAGGAAGGAGTGGATCTTGAAAAAGGTAGTAGTGGAATTAAGCCATTCTAAGGATTATCACGAAGATTGTATAAGTTGTGAAAATACCTCTTCAAAAGTAGATATTATACAACGTCAAATACATATTGAAGGGGATTTAGATAAAAAGCAAATCGAGCGTTTGATGAAAATTGCAGATAAATGTCCTGTACACAAAACGTTGACAAGTGAAACAATTATCAAAACTACTTTAGTAAAATGAGATATACCTTCTTCTTAGTTATTTTATGTTGTTTGAGTTGTAACAACAAGCAAGATGTACCAACAGAATTGATTGGAAAGTGGAAAACGCACCATACCCGACTTAATGCTAAAGACATTAGTAAAAGTTCAGATCCTACCAATGAGAATGGTTTGGAGTTTCAATCTAATGGCAACTATATTAGTTTTGGAAATCCTAGACATCAAGATCAAGGTGTTTATGAAGTGGATGGGGCAAATTTACTATTTAAAAGTAAAAAAATAACAGGTGTTACAAAAGCAAAAATGACTTTAGTTAAAGATACATTAGAACTCAAAATGTCAATGGACAGTACAACAACCTTGTTTATGAAGCTGTACAAGATGAAATAGAGATAGAATATTATTTTAGCTCAAACTCTGGGCAATCCAAACGGATATCGGCTTCAAGTAAGGTTTTACCTAATAAACTACAAAAATGTGTCCCTTCCTTTTTTGAATGAAATTGGCAGTTATAACACATTCGTTGCACTTCTAAAACACCTGTTTTATTTAGTTGGAGAATTAAGGAGCTAATCGTCTGAAATAAGTTACTCTGCTTGGTTTGGGGTAGGGCATTTACTAGTTTATAGATTGGATCCGTAAAGTTTTTGGCTTCTAGTGTGATTTTTTGCCCTGCTGTAGTAATAAGAATAGAATAAGCCCTTCTATCTATTGTTGACGTATGTTTTTCGATCAGCTTTTTTAGTTTCAATACCTTAACAGCATCACTAATCGTTGGTTTAGAAACATTGAACTCTTTGGCTAGATAACTGACATTGCATAAGCTTTCATCATGGTAATCTACAAACAGTAAGATTTGAATTTGGATTGGACTTAACCCAATAACCTTAGAATGTTCCCATAGCAAGAGCCGAAAGACTTCTGAAATACGTTCTAGACCAACAACAATTTTACTTGTGAAGTCATTATTTTGAGTAGATAAATCGAATGCACTGTTCTTCATAAGGTAAAAAATTGCCTGTAAGAAAATCTCTTACAGGCTAAGTTAGTAATCCTAATTATATTAGACAAAATTAGGTGCAATTTTCTAATTCAATAATCGCATATCCTTTTGTGTTAATGGTAGCTATCATTTCTTCAGAAGCTTTTTCTATATGGCAAAATGTACAAATTTTACTGTTTAATTTTAACGTAGAAAATGGTTTTTGTTCCAAATACTTTTGTCCATAAAGAATGACTTGTTCTTGATCTGTAATATTGTTTGGAACAAGAATGTCAAAATGCATTATTTTTTCGTCTAGTCGTTTAACATAGGTATCCCATACTGAAACTTTCATAGTGTTTTAATTTATAATTACTTGTTTAGAATCTTTGGCCTCTCCTGTCGATGAGTCCAGAATGTGTATGATGTATGACCCACTGCTTCCAATAGCTGTTACAGGAATTGTTGTATTAAAATTATTAAGAGTAGTTTGATAAACTAAGGTACCTGTCATTGTGAAAATTTGAACGTCATAAACCCCTAAATTAATTCCAGTACTCAAATCGAGATGTATCATTGTTGAAGCAGGATTGGGATAAACTTTAATTGATTCAGGAGCAACTAGTCCTAGACCTGTGTTTTGAGAAATATTCATTACAAGTGTATCACAACTATATGTGCCTACAGAATAGGGAAGACTTAGGTTGCCAGAAGCAACATCAAGAACATCATAGACGCCAAGCATAGGAAGTGCAGAGTTAGAGGTATTGACCTGCATATAAGCAGTAACTCCATCGTAATTGAAGTCCGCTCTATGATTCATTCTATAGAGTGGAACAGTGCAAATGATGGAAGAACCAGATTGTACAACCGAAAAACCTGGACTATCCATATACATAGGCATTCCTGGGTTGGTAGGAGGTAAACTACTTGTAGTTGTGGTAGCCTTTACTGCCAATCCTCCTGAAACTGTTGTGTCGCTGACTAAGAGTACCCAATGTGGATGCCAAACAATTCCATCATTATTGTAATTGGCATCTGAGTTTTCATCCCAAAGTGGTGTATCATCAAAATCAGGATGTGAAGTTAGTGCCAATGCAACTATTCCTGTTGTTGTATCAAAACCAACATCATAGGAATTTAAGGTTGTAGGAAAAACATATCCTAGAACAGGGGCACCATCTAATGCACCAATTGCAGTTGGAACAGAATCGCCTGCAATACCAGCTACTTCTATTGTAAAAACTAGTTGTTGAAGCTGGGTGTTGTTCGTGACAAAGACATGATTGATCTTAAAGTCTTGTGCAAAAATAACAGAACAAGGAAATAAGACTAGTCCGATAATTATTAAAAAATGTTTCATAATTATTAAAAATAGAAATAGTTAGAATTTTATGTTGTTAGTAATCCTAACTATATAGGTGAAAATTATTTTAAATCATTTAAAGATGCTCCAAAATTAATATGAAGCACATTTCCGTTAGGAGTAACAAGGGCAGGGACTGATTGAACTCCTTGCTCTTCAGCATCAATTATTTTAGTTGGAGTATTTCCAAGATGGATAACTTCTATTTTGGAATGGTCAATTAAATTTAAAATATCTTCTTCTGCTGAAATACATACAGAGCAGCCTGCATGATAAAAAATAGATTTATTCATGATTATTTTAATTAGTTATTTGAGTGTAGCAATATTGCTCAGTGCAATATAGTTAGGATTCCTAACTTAATGAATTTTTTATCAAATATTTTAACTGTATTGCTTTTTTTGTATTTCTATTCTTAATTATGAGAGGATCAAATTAAGTATGAAATGCTCGCCAAAGGTTACTCAGTATGGTGTTAGGCGTTCAGTAGGGATGAACTATTACACAATTATTCGTTTGTGATAGGGTTTTTTAGAATAAAAAGATGGTCATTTATTCTTTTGCTATTGATAATTGATTTATATTAAAAATATAAATTAAAATCTATATACAAAACAAACCTAAAGTATGAATGCCGTGAACCAAAGATAGTGTACTAACAAACGAGCAGATTGCTGTAGTACACCAATAGGGCTGCACGTTTATGACCGAAGAGAGTAACAGCCAAGCAGAAGTGCTTGATCCAAGATCTAAAAAAATGCTAGGCAAATTTTTTATTTTATGAAAGAAGTTTTAGTTAGCGACGCTGCTACTTATTTATTTTGTTACTTGCTTTACTGAGTGAGTTCTCTTTGGTTGGTTGACTCATGAGCGCTTTGCTTAGAGTTTGTGGTCGCTACGCTCTACTTTAACGGTACTATATACACCGTTAAAAGACAATAAAAAATGTAGAATAATGAGAATAAGAAAAAAGGACCAAACAATTTTTTTTAAAAAAATACACATTATGGTTGAACAAGATTAAATAACTACTGTTGTGTTAGCATTGGTTAGAATAAGCATTACGTATAAGTAATAGTTTGATAATCAAAAAAATAAATAAGGATCGCATTTTGTTACCGCAATTTTAAAATGTTACGCTCCAAATAATTAATACAGTTTAAGCTTCTTCACAACTGTTAAAATAGAGTTTTCTACCGCAATTTTATAGCTCTATTAGAATGAGATTTACTAGACATATAACTAAGCATTCTGTCTATACAGTAGTCTCCCCTAAATTCTTCACATTTAAATTTTTTGAACTCACGTTCCGTAATTAATGAGTTCTGCAGCTTTGGTTATAAAGATTTAAACTTGACTGTCTTGAACAGACTCGGGTGGGTTTTTATGTTTTTCAATAAGGCATAAAGAGAGGGATTGGTATGCGTAAGTGTCAACAGACTTAAGAGGAGAATAGGCTTTTATTGGAAATAGGCTAAGGTTATAATAATAATATAGAACTAACTAAAATTTTATTATACCAATAACCAAAAAGTAGTGCCTATGTGAGAAAAAAGTCTCTCTATGAATTTAAATCGCAAATTATGCTGGAGAGCAGAGCGTGTAATTTGCATCTAACATTCTTAAAAAATAGTAGTTTGTACAATTCTTTAGGTTTTAAAAAGCTAAAAAAAAACGATTTATGTAATTGATAATAAATTAGATAAATTTTGTTCAAGCTATTGTAAAAAACAAATCATGAGAAAACAATTATTTGCATTTTTTGCAATATACCTTTTTGTCAATTCGGTTTTTGCATCTAGTCACAGAGAAGCCCCACTGATTGCCAATGATCCGTTGGCAGACAACACAGACCTTTATGCATTTAGGAGTCCAGATGATCCTAATACAGTAACAATCATTGCGAATTACATTCCTACACAATTTAGCTCAGGAGGACCAAACTATTACAGTTTTGGAGAGAACATCCGATATGAAATACATATAGACAATGATGTTACTACAACAGGAGATGATATCATCTACCGATTTACATTTTCGAAAACAAATGGAGATCCAACAACTTTCTTTAATATAAGATTAGGTCAAGAGAACTTGAAGACTACTTATACGATGGAGAAAAGTACGGACGGTGGTTTAACATTCAATGCCGTAGTAACGGGTGGAATCGTTCCTCCTCCAAATATTGGAGACCGTTCGATCAACTCTGCTGTTGGTTTGAACACTACTTATGGTGCCTTAATTACAAATGCGATTACGACAGCAACTTCAGGTGAAACTGTATTTTGTGGTTCTGCAGACGATCCATTTTTCGTAGATTTGGGTGGAATTTTTGATTTAGGAGATTCTCCAAGACAGAACAATGGAGGTATTATGCGAGATGGTTTAGCAGGATTCAACGTACATTCTATTGCTATAAAAGTACCGATTGCCTCTTTGCAAAAAGATGGACAAACAGTTGGACAAGCAGCCAATATTTTGGATGGCGATTATGTTATTGGAGTTTGGGCCTCTTCTAGTCGTCAAGCAACTCGTGTATTGAACCCTGATGGAACAACTAGTTATTCAGGAAACTGGGTACAAGTATCTAGATTGGGAATGCCATTGACTAATGAGGCAGTTATTCCAGTAGGAATGAAAGATTATTGGAATGCTTTGACGCCTTATCAAGAGTTGGCAGACACGCTAATGGATGACTACTTCTACAATCCAGAATTGGCTTTGTATATGGACGATTCTTTGTTTGGTGGAGCAGTACCTGCTTTTGCTGGTTTAAGAATTCAAAAAAATTCTTTGGGTGCTTATAACTTTGGAAATGGAAATGATGGATTATATCCATTAAAAGGAAATATTGCGCTTGCAGGAACTGCTTTGGATGACGCTATTTTTGGTGGTTTATTATTACCAAAAGCAGGCGCACCACGTTCAGTC
>ENA-ORXM01000936-ORXM01000936.1-marine-metagenome-genome-assembly--contig:-NODE-936-length-45124-cov-5.201145_pt1 | contig 45124 bp, 3 predicted proteins | sample MGYA00237867_ERZ511480 | MGnify/ENA primary metagenome ERZ511480 (study PRJEB26309, sample SAMN06266103) | marine metagenome | isolation source: Algal blade | place: United Kingdom:Sidmouth, United Kingdom...
AGAGTAGCGAATTAAAATCTATAAGATCATTTGGTTCTAAACATAAAGCAAAATCTGCAACAAGAACTGGATCTGGAAGATCATCTTCAATGACAACATCCAGGCAGAACGTTTCTTCACAAAACTCATGTCCTACATCTGCGCAGATATGGAATACACCAGGACCCGGAAGGCCGTCACCATCTGTATCAGGTGGCGTAAACATACCGGTTGTTCCAGTTGCGACATCAGTCACTCCAGGATCTGCGTACCAAAATACGTGATCATCTGCCAAAGGACAACCTGCATCATCTAAGACCACATCAAGATCTAGAACTATTGGGAATGCAGCATCTTCACAGAGCGGACCAGGATTTGTCCATGTTGGATCTCCAGATTGGTGAATCGTTATAACTTGATGACATGTATGTGGTTCGCAAATAGCATCCGGGTCAGTTATTACTAGAGTTACCTGATATGTACCAGGTGTAACTAAAGGATCTATCATAATCATAGGTGGATCTGCTAAAGTTCCAGTTAGAGGATTAGTTAATAATGGTCCTCCACAAACTGCAGCTGGATCAGGAGTGATTGTAAATTCAAACTCGTAATCATCACATCCAGAAAATTCTAAGTAAGGTGTAAAATCCAATGGATTAGGAGTAGCATCTTGGCAAAGATCACTTGGAAGATCAAACTTTGCTTTTGGACATTCCTTTATTGTTATAACAACATCATCCATTTTTACCATCCCATCACAATCTGTTGTTTCGTAAGTTACAGTCAAATCTCCACAACCACTTAAGTAATTATAATAGTGGTCGCCAGTGATCACGGTACCTGATAATGGTGGTCCATTATCTACGATAGCAATAGAAAATGTTCCGCCTTCTGTTGAACCAGCAGCTAGCAAAGATTCAAAATCAAATAATTCTCCTGGGCATAAGCAAACAGAAAAGTCGTCAACTAAGTCTGGAATTGGATCCATTTCAACCGTAATTGCTCTGGTTAATTCAACATGACATACTGGGTCTCCAACTGTATAGGTAACAGAGTAGACTCCAGGACCAGCAGCTGAAGGATCAAATATTCCTGTAGGACTAACATAGTCGCCAGACCATGTACAAAATGGATTAACTGGGGCTCCGAGAGCTACAAGATCTGCTGGGAGGTCACTTAAACAAAGTGGACCAACTGGTCCCCATTCAGCAGCTACAGGATCTAATATCACTTCAACAGAGCATTCTATCATATCTGTATTCTCAGGGCAACCTGGTGATCCATCACCATCTGTTGCTGTAAGTGTAACCATTTGAATTCCAACATCAGAACAAGTAAATATTGTTTCTGGATTTGTCTCTGTAGGTGGATCAGTACAATTGTCTGTACTACTTCCATCACCAAGTGCATCCTCTGCTAAAGTACCAGTTGTGAATGCACATGTTGCTGCATCAAACATAACAATAACTACAGGTGGTGCTGCAGGACAAACTGCAACAGGATCTTCATTGTCATTGAGTGTCAAAGTTACGTCACACATGTCTATAACTACATCAACTGGTGCTAGTGTGATTGGATCTGTATGCGTACAAATGATTTCTATTGTTACTATTTGTTCATCTCCACAAGCAGCTCCAAATGTTTCTCCTGCAACAGGGTCTTGAGTAATTGTATAGCCGCAATCAAGTGACAAAACTACCTCTCCAGTTAAGTCAGGAATAGTACCTTCACAAAGTCCTGCATCTACATCTACCAACCTATCTAAAGGACAAGTCCCTATAGCTGTTTGTGCAACTCCTATAACTGTAAAATCCTGAGTGCAAGTAGTCACCTTTCCAGAACAATCTTCAACTGAATATTCTACGGTTATTATATCTCCACAATTTGCGGCAACAGTCCCTACGATATCTTGAGTCACATTATCAATACAATCAGAACTAGCTGCTTCAACAGTTGAAGTATTATCAGGAATTGTAACTGTGCAAGCTCCAACATCCATCATTACAGTTGTGGCATCTGGTGCCACACAAGTTGGTGGGTCTGTATCATCGACCATAAAAGTGCAGTCTTGATCAAAAGTACCACTACCATCACAATTTGAAATTGTATATGTAATATCAATTACTGTTGGTCCAGGTAAATCTGTACAAATTGCAAGCATGCCAGGTGGAACACTTTGTGCTGTTATTTCTCCCATTTCTCCATCACAACAACCATCAGGATCAGTAATAACTACCATTGTCCCTGTCACATCAGGTACAGTAACATTGCAATCTACCAATGCTGGATCTCCTGCTGCTTCAAGAGTTCCTAGATCAGGACAATCAGCAGTATTATTTGAAAGATCAGGATCAGGTGGATCTGTTACAACAACATCACAACTTGCAGTAACACCTACCACTGTTTCTTCATCCATCCCATCCCAAAAAGATACATTAACCATGTAGGTGTATGTACCAGCTCCTACAGGTCCTATTGGTCCTGTGGGCATAACAGTTGGCCCAGAAAATATAACGCAACCAGCAGGAACTACGACTGGTCCTATGGTTGGATCAGGTATTACAACATCAGTTGCTCCACAAACTGAAGTGACGAAAGGCCCAGCAGGACAAGTTATAGAAACAGAGCCCCCATCACATTGGCTATAAACATTGTGCGAAAAATAAATCCCAAACCCAAGCACCATAAGGAACCTTAGCGAGAGCATCTTAAATAATTTAAATCTTGTAAAAAATTCTTTTTTCATGAGAAGAGAATTTAAATGTTCAATAATGAATTTAATTTGTTGTAAAAATTTACCTGATGATTTTTGTTTCATCTCTAGTATTTTGTTTAAAAAAATTGATTTCCATGGTATTGCAATCAATACTATGTTCGGTTTATCAGGAAATATCAAATTTGGAATGAGCCTTATTTATCTACAATAAAATCATGCAATAGCTTATCATTGGATATACAATGGCAACATGGTACACATGAGGCACTGATGTATTCGTTGAAAGAATTACATGAAATCTAAATCACAGTAAATTATTAGAGAAATCACCAGAAGAGATTTGGGGTGCATATCAAAACACCATCCAAAGGGATTCTACTAAACTTTTTTAAATCGGTAAAAACGGTTGACAGGAAAGTTATTCTAAACAGTTATGGCACAAATATAAAGGCAGGTGAGAAGTTATTTTTTGAAAGGCGACAAGTGGAATTACCAACCGATTATTTTATACCCTATTTGGGTTATTGACCGTTAATTTTACTTTATTTTAAATAAAATTTATAAACACATGAAAAACAATGTGTTGAATTAACTTTTACTACCTTTTATTTTTAAAATAAATAATTTTAGTTCTTTAATTATCTTGTTTTGGTTTCTGATAAACGGAAATGAGATCTACACCCTACTACTTCAGAGACATGATCCTAAAACAAAGAATGATCTTGTGTTGAGCTAGATCCATGAATATTTACTAATAGCGATCGGAGGTTTCTATTGACACTGGTAGGATTGTTAATTATCGCAAGGCAAGCACCACGAATATGATAATTAATGTAGACTCTGGTAGAACTGGTTAGTCTATGTAAAATGCTGAAGCAGATAATTTAGAAAGTTTTAAATAAAGCATAAACTCTTAAGCGTAAAGCAAATAATATGTTAGAAGTTAAAAATAGTGAAAGATCAGATTTTGAACTTTTAAATTTTAATTTCTACTTTGAATACCTCTACTTTTAGTTTTCTTCTGTGGAAGAAGGGTATGAATTTCCCATAACTTGAATAAAATTTTAGGTCGTATCCTGTTAGTATTAAATTTTGGGACTTTGGATCAGTTGTTTGCCCTTTGATCTGCAATTGGGATATCAATACTCAATTGTCCAAGAAACAAAATGAGGTCTTCTTTTCTCCTTTTAGCGATGGGAAGCATTTGGTTATTCGAAAGAAGAATAGAATTATGGTGTGTTTGATCTATCGATTCTATAAACGAAATATTCACCAGGATCGATCGATGATTTCTGAAGAAACAGTAGTCTTCTAACATTGATGATAATTCTCCTATTGTCATAGCAATAGAAACTTTTTCTCTTTGATAATCTATGAGGTAAACTTCAGAAATATATTTTTCTGCTTTTATGTAGACAATTTTTGAAACAGGTAGAAGGATAAACTTCCCATTACCTAACGGAAATTTCAGATTGTAATCTGGCCTTCTTGACCGGATTAGGTTATTCAATAGTTTAAAAAGCCAAGCCTGAGCTTGTATTTTTTTGATGTGTTCCAGAGAGATATTTTTATTTACTTTATTTCTTTTTAATTAGTTGCTATGATCAAAACATAGTTATATCACGTCTTACATGTCAATTTTGACACATAGACTTATGTTTATTTATTCTGGTTGAGATAATAGACACCCAAGCCCTTTTGGAGCAATGGATAAATTGATAGCAAAATTAAAATGGAAAACAACCGGTTTATAGATTCTCAGTTTTTGTTGTCCCAATATTTAATTCCTCACAAAGGTAAAAAAAATCAAGAATTAAAAGTGTATAAGAATATTTTAACTAATGTTAATACCAATAAAGAATTTCCCTATAAGTTAATCGTTTATGCATCACTAAAAATTGTTATTCGATACTAATTGATTGTAGGGATAGTGACATAATCTAGTTGCACGGATAAAAAAATTATAAGATCTTTTCAAAAATAAATCACAAAAAATAAAACCAGTACGGGATTTTTTAGAGATTTTGTCCTTTCAGGACTGTGCCCAGTATTAGTTGTTATTGACATTCACCCACAAAAAAAGGGCTGGAATTTCTTCCAGCCCTCTGCATACGTTATGAAATCTTACTTAATAACGATAAGCTTAATCAATTAATATCATCTTCTTCGTCTCAGTGAAACCTTCCGTTTCTAACTTGTAGTATAACACTCCTGTAGCTTGTAGATCTCTACTTTCGAAAGTAACTTCGTTGTACCCTCTTTCAAAATCTCCTTCGTATACTTTTAGTGTCTTTCCTGATACATCCATCACTTTCAATGTTGCGAATGATGCTTTTGGTAAGTTAAATCCGATCACTGTTGACTCACTGAATGGGTTTGGCTTGTTCTGATTTAATTCAAAATCTAATCCTGCCAATTCCGTTCCGTTTGTAGTGTTGAATGCTAGGACAACATCTTTCAACTCGCCATCTGCGTCGTATGCTTCTGCCTGAGTGTACTTGCTGTTGATCGCTATCACATCTTCTAATGAAGCATCTGACTTCGCTGTAAATGTGATCGAGAATAACGTCTCATCATTTTCTACAGTCATTGGCTTTGATTCATTGTAGGATGTTGTGATAACACCTTCGTCAAGTAATGTTGTTCCAAAGTTCTTTTCACCTACTTTCAATGCCCCTCCTTTCGTTCCTACAAACTCAACAGCTGATCTGTCGTAGCTCATTGTGAACTGGTAGCCACCTATGTCTGTGAAATCATTCGCCATGAAATCTATCGTGTATGTTTGTCCTTCTACTAATTCTGTATTATCAACATTCATCACCAAGGTCGTTGGCATCTGTCTGTCGTTAGTACCTAATAATGTATTTGGATTCGATGATCCGTTCACGTCTCCTATCTTGACTGCAAAGAAATCTGCTAGCAATTCACCATTCGCTGGTAAGCTTGCCACATCGATCACTTCTGGGAATGCTTCCATCCAAGGGTTAGTTGGTACTGGGAAGACATAATCCATATCCACAAATCTCCATGATGTATTCGATGGGAAATCTGGAATTACAAACAAGATCAGTTGTCTCAATTGTACTAGATCAAATGTTGATACTGTCTTAGAGTTATTCACATCCGCAGCTATCAACTGGTAAGGTGAAGTAAATGGTACATTTCCAATAATGTGCTGACTGATCAATACAAGGTCATAAGTACTCACACCGTTCAACGGCTTGATGTCCTTTTCTGGTGTGATCATGTAACTGCCTCCAACAACCATGTTAGGGAAGTTGTAAGTTCCCGCCACACTGTTTGGTGTTGCAACTCCGTTGATATCAACCATTACCTGATCTACATCCTCGTAATCTTCTGTTACGATCGATCCTTTGATCGCTGCAGATCCCGCGCCACTTCCCGGGCAGTTGCCAAGGTTGTCCTGAGGTATGATGTATGTCAAACAGAAATCACTGTTTCCAGCTTCATCTGTTACCCAGATCTCTACATTCACAACTCCTGCCGGTACGTCATCACAACATACTTCAATTGCTGTTTGTGGAGGTCCTGTATCGCCTTCTCTTCTTATCAGTACTGATCCTTCTACAAAATCATCTGATGAGCAGTTGTCAAACGCATACTCTAACAAGTGAGCTGCCGGTATTGATACGCAACCGTCTCCGTCGTTCATTACCTCTACTGAGATTCCGTTCAAGCATACTGGTGTTGGATTCTTACAATCTTCCACACAGAATTCAAATGTCTCACTTGTCCAGTTTCCGCAGTTATCTCCTACGTTCCAGGTGATCAGGTGACATCCGTAAGGATATACTCCTGTTGCATCCTCTCCGTCTCCTGTTATGTCTATCGTTCCATCACTGAATGCATCTATTGTATAGCTGTATTCCAGTTCCGTTGAACAGTCATCTGATCCCATTGCTATCAGGATCGCTTCTCCTTCACACTCATCTGTGAAATCACATGATTCTGGTATTTCCATTGTTACTGATGGTGCATCTTCGTCGATCACTTTGATCTCCTGGATGTACTGGAAGTATCCATCATCATCTCTGAATGTGTTTGGTAACGGTAATGGTATTCCTCCATCCGTTGGCGTCTGTGTATCATCAAATACACACCAGTTTATCAATGTCCATGTTCTTCTGATCTTGAAGCAAGATCCTGCATCATCTCCATTGTTTCCTAGATCCAGTCTCTGATCTTCAAAGTTGATCGCTACCAGCTCACAGTCGTCATCCAAGATTATTGGTGCTCCTGTATCGCCTGTATCATCAGGACATGTGTCTATTGTAATGTCTGGTGGGAACTGTACTGTAAAGTCTGATATGTGCTCGAATGTAATTCGTTGTGTACAACTTACATCTGGTGACTTATCTGAACCGTCTGATACTGTCCATGTTCTTGTCAACGTTCCTGCGTGACAATTGTCCAGACTTCCTCCATCAACCACGTTGATGATCTCAGCATTACAGTTGTCAAATATTGAAGGTTCGCCCCACTGATCTGTGTTAACTTCGTTACAATCTATTGTAAGATCATTTGGACAGAGAATAGCTACAGGTATTGGGTCTTCAACTGTTATTTCAGCCCAACATATGTTCGTATTTCCTGACAGATCTGTCACTCTCAATTCTAGTATTACATTTGGTACATCGCAGCAGGATACTTCTGCTACTGATCCCCATTCGTCTCCAAGACAACCCAGTGATCTGATCTCTATGTTTGCTATACCGCAATTATCAGAAGATCCTTCATCAAAGTCTGATGCATTTATCCACGCAAGACCATCTCCGTTTAAGGACACATTCAAGTTGTCATCACAAATAGCTACCGGTGTTGTTCCGTCCGTTACATTTACGTCGAACAATTCTACCGTTGTATTCTGGCAGCTATCCTGTGCCGTTATCATCATTTGCGTAATTCCAAATGGTAGATCTGGGATCGGTGTTCCGTCTGTTACATCAACTATTGTTGTGGAACCTCCTGCTCCGTAAGCTCCTCCTCCTGTTGTGTATTCTACAACTACTGACTGTACTCCTGAACAACCATCCTGTATTGCTGGCATGATGTTTACTGATCCTGTTGAACAGTCAAACGATCCTGTTAGCATTTCTACATCTTCTGCTACAAACTCTGGTCCCTGTGTATCTTCTACCTTTATCGTTTGCTGATGCATCTTGATCGTGTTTGTACAGCAGTTAAGGATAGAGTAATCTCTTACGATCTTATATCCTCTTCCACAAGTTGGCAGTACGTGATCTGTGTAAGTTACTAGTACATCACAAAGACTATGCTGGCTGTTTTCCAGTGGGAAACAATCAAACATGAATTCTCCTGATATCTCTGGAGTGATCAATGCCGGATCATCTGGCACTGTGCCACATTCCAACTCAATATCTCCTGGTACTTCTATCTCACTGATCGCTGGTGCTACCAATCCTACTTCCTGTACGCAAGTTGAAGAGTTTCCAAATCTGTCCGTCGCCTGCCAAGTTCTTATGATCTTTGCTCCCAACCAACTGCTCTGGTCACAATCTGTTTCTACTATTGCCTCGTTTATCAATACTAGGTCTCCGTCGTATGTACAATCTACTACTGAGTTCAGTATTGGGAAACCTGCAGTGATCACTAGCTCTATATCAAGGATCTTTCCCTTTCCTACATCGCCATCATCATCCATGTATCCACTTGCATCTGTAAATTCTATTGTCCACTGACCTGCTAGATCTGATACATTGGCTCCTACAAGCGCATTATCTATATGATCCTGATTTACCGGTACTGATGTGAAAATATTTATTCCGTTTGGAGTTGTGATCTTCACTCTCAGATCTTCTGGTCTTGTATGTGTATTTTCTACTGTGAAGCTTACTGACTTCACTACTTCTCCTATCGGGCCGCATTCAAGGTTCGCCTGTAACAATGCATTTGAACCAAGGTTACCTGCTATGTTCTTTGGTACCGTGCCACCTTGTGCATTGATCACGATATCATGCATGTAGTTTTCATCCATTGCATTTGGATGCGTACAAGCGATCTCATAATCCTGACAAACAACGATAGGATTGTTCTTATCTTCTATCAACATATAACCCCAGCATGAGATGGTGCTTCCTATGTGACTGATCGTATACTGTAAAGTATCTCCAGCATGTTCTGGGCCGACTGTGTCTCCAAGATCATTTCCTGCAAAGTCAACCAGGTTGATCACGTATTGTCCTTCACAAGCAAGACCTGCTTCCAGTACATCGTCTGCAGTTATCGTAGTCATACAATCATCTACTCCATTTGCTCCTGGCTGTAGTAACGTCACATGTAGGAAGTCATTACATACCATCGTTGGATTAGGATCTGTGATAACATTCACTAGTGCTGTACATCTTACTATTTGTCCGTCCCCATATGTGATCGTATATACGAACTCATTTGGTCCTACTGGTATTGGATTTCCTAAGTCATTTGTTACCACTGGTGCTGGACTTGCGTGTCCGCAGTTTGGATAACATACCCATGGCGTTGGTGCCGTTGGTGGCGTCCAATTCAATAGTTGACAATTTGCTACGTCGTCTGCAAACACTGTAAATGTACCCGGACAGTCATCAGGCTTACAAGGTATTGTAAAGTTGCTGTGGTTTTCAAATGTCCAGCCACCGCAGCCTCCTGCTATCTCGTAACATCCTGTTGGTTCCCCATTATCGTCTAACACTACTGTTCCTCTGTCTGCATCTGTTCCCTGAATTGACCAGCATCCGCCGTTCCAACCTTGTCCTGTTCCATCATAAGCGATGAACTTAAGGTCGTCACAACTTGACAAGAACAATGTTGTATCTATAAGAACATCTCCAGGTGCTAATCCTGCATAGTCTCCAGGTCCTGCCCAAGCTATGATAGAATCTTTTCCGTTGTAAAGTTCCCATGATTGATCCATCGGTGTGTCACCCATCGTGATCACGATCTTGTACTCTGCCTCTTCACTACACTCTTCTGGACAATCCAACTTCAGTCTTACATCATCGTGTACCGGTGGTGTTGGCCCATACTCTAAGTTCTGACCATTTACATCCATCGCTATGTTTCCGTATACATCCAGTACGTACCATGAGTGTTCGAATTCTTTATCACCGTTACAGTAATCAAAGTCTACAAATCCTCCATCATTTGTTGTGATAGGAACAATTCTCATATCACAATCCTGCGTCGTTACTTTATGTACCGTTCCTGGTAGTTGTTCATTTGTTACTACTGTAATAAATGCTCCATCCCAGCCATCTGCTCCGGTATCTTCCATTACTAAGAAGTAAGTACAGTCATCTCCATCTGCCTGACAATCTAAGATCGTCAATGTTACTGGTACTCTGTCTGTTGTGCAGAAAGTAGATCCTGTGCATGAGCACGCTACCCAGAAAGTATATGTTCCTGGATTCCATACATCTACCAGACCTGCTGCTACTGGATCGAATGTTGACGGGTCTCCATCAAGGTCACAATCCATTACTCCGTCATTATCACAATCAGCATCAAATAGTGGTGAACCACCAGTTGCCTCTTCGTACCATGAAGCACTTGCTGCTGCAGCTGCTGTTCCTGAACATAATGGTCCGCCTCCCAGGCTTACATTTGCACAGGCATTTGCGCCACAATCAACTGCCAGTGTTGTTGTTCCGAATGCCGTTCCCTTCACTGGTGAAGTTCCCGTCGCTTTGCTTGTTGCACAATAGATCGCATTGGTTACATCCATTGGATCTATCGGTGCCGGTGGATCGCTCACCACAACATCTACTGTGGATGTTGATGTGCAATCGTTCGCAGCGTCTGTTACTACAACTGTATAGGTATATGTTCCTGCTACTGTTGGATATCCTGGACCTGGATTGATCATTGGATTCTGAGCAGTTGAAGTATACCCTGTTGTTGGCTCTGACCATTCGTATGTGGATGTTCCTGATCCACCTGTTGTTACTTCTGCATTTAACTGGATCTTATCTCCAAGACAGATTGCAGGAGTTTCTGTACAGCCTCCAACTTTTGGCGTGCTGTTTATCATTACGTTTATGTATGTCAATTCTGATACACAACCATTCGCGTCCGTTACTGTAACTTCTACCTTATATACTCCAGGAGCTGTTCCTGCTATTACATTAGGCATTGCAGCTGTAGCATCATCTAAGATCGCTACGTCTGGTCCACTCCACAGGTAAGTATAAGGTGCTGTTCCACTTACTACATTTGCATCAAGTGCACCTGGTAAGTCACAGTCACAGAATATCTGCCAAGGATTTGGATCTGGATCTGGTCCGTCTGATACCGTCAGCCACACGCTTGCTATTGTTGCACATCCGTTTGCATCTTCTACTCTTGCATAAATAGTCTTCGTCTGTGAAGTATGAGGACTTGTCAATAAGTCCGCAGCATTCGCATTCAATGCACCATTGTATGAGTTGTAGTATGTTACTGTATTTGTGCCATCAGCATCAACTGGAAGACCAGTTACATTCGCTGCAGCTGAAGCATCATTTGCATCTTCTAAGTTGAAGATCGCTGTATTTGCTTCTGGCACTGTAGAACAAACAGCTAACTCAACATTGTTTACAGCAGGCTCTATGTAATCACCTACTACCAAGTCTGTCAATTCAGCAGTACATCCGTTTGCATCTGTTACGACTACACTGTAAGTTCCAGGCATCAAGTTCAATGCATCTTGAGCGTCATCAGATGGATCCATTGTGTCTCCTGTCCAGTTGTAACCGTAAGGAGCTGTTCCACCTGTAACACCGATGTATATCTTACCATCTGCATCTTCATTACAAGTTGTGTCAAATATGTCTTCTACAGTCGCTACTAACATTGCTGGTTCGTCAACAGTTATTCCTGTTACTTCCGCAGTACAGCCGTTTGCATCTGTTATTGTAACCGTGTAAGTTGTTCCAGCTGCTAGATCTGTAGCTGTTGCATCTGTATCTCCGTTACTCCATTCGTATGTGTAAGCTGTAGTACCACCTGTAGCATTTACAGTTGCAGTACCATCATCAGCGTCGTTACAAGTTTCATCAGTCGTTGCGATCAACTCACCAATTAATAATGTTGGCTCGTCGATATCGAAATTGATCCATTCAGAACAAGCATTAACATCATCAAACCTCACGTTGTAAGCACCTGCACTTAACCCTCCAAAGAAACCAGTTGTTGATGTTCCTATAAAAATTGGATTAGGTCCCGATACATCGAACAATGTGAATGTACCTGGTACAAAAGCAGTATTAGCACCTGCGTTATCAATAACTGCTACTATTCTTACAGATCCTGTACTTTCTCCATTACAAGCCACATCTGCCTTCGCCAAGATTGTTAAATTCAGATCATTTGGATCTGCAAGATCAAAAGCAACAATATCTTCACATCCATTTGCATCTACGATCGTAACCGTATATCCACCTGCGTGTAAACCTGTAGCTGTTGATGAAGCCAAGTTCATTTCTATCCAACCATTTGACCAGAAGAAATCGTAATCCGGCGTTCCACCTGAGGCTGAAACTGTTGCTGTACCATCCTCAGTACCTTCACATAGTGGGTCAGTTGTTGAATCAACAGAACCAACTAGTTCTGTAGGTTCTACTACTACTAGATCTGTCAATGAAGCAGTACATCCGTTTATGTCTGTTACTGTCACACTGTAAGTTCCAGCCGCAACATTAACAGCATCTTGAGCGCCATCTGTAGGTTGTGGTACTGGTCCGTCCCAATCGTAATCGTAATTACCTGTACCACCAGAAGTAGATAAGTAGATTGCTCCATCGCTACCACCAAAGCAGCTAACATCTATGATGAAGTTTTCTGAAAGAACTAATTCATCTGGCTCACCAATAGTCACTTGAGCAGTAGTCTCACAACCGTTATCATCAGTAATAGTCACCGTATACATGCCAGCTGCTAAACCAGTAGCAGTTGCAGTTGATTGACCTGAAGGATCAGACCAAGCATATGTATAAGGAGTCGTTCCGCCAGTAGCTACAACTGTAGCTGTTCCGTCAGATCCACCATTACATAAAACATCTGTCGTACTTGTAACATCTGCGATCAACAATGTTGGTTCGTCAATGCTAAGTGATATCCACTCTTCACAACCTCCTACATCTTCAAATACTAGTGCATAGAATCCAGCTGGTAAATTAGTAAACTGACCAGTCGAGTTTGAAGCTACAAGTGTATTTGTCGCCATAGTGAATATTTTGTAAGTTCCAGTAGCAAATGTATTGCCTTGTCCAACTACATTAGGATCATCTATTAAGGCAACAACCTGCACATAACCTGTTGACTCTCCATTACACAATACATCAACTACATCTTGTAATGATAAATTCAAGTCATTCGGATCATCAATTTGTACAGCATCTACTGCTGTGCATCCATTTGCATCTGTTACCGTTACAGTGTATCCACCAGCGTGTAGATCATCTACTTGCTGCGTTGTTGCACCTGTTGACCAGAAGTATGTGTAAGGAGCTGTTCCTCCTACTGCATTCACAGTAGCAGAACCATCTTCCGTACTTTCACAAACTGCATCACTCAACTTGATCGCAGAAGCTGCCAATGCTGTTGGTTCTGTCAGCGTGAAATTAGAAGTAATTGTACATCCATTTAAATCTGAGACCGTTACGAAGTAAGTTCCTGCAGGTAATGCAGTCTGATCTTCGATGTCGTCACCAGGAATAAATCCTCCTGTTGTTCCATCCCAATCATAATCGTAAGGAGCCGTTCCTCCAGTAACATTAAAGTAGATGCTTCCTGTAGCGTCTCCAAAACAAACTGGGTTATTCACTTCTACATCTATGATAGCCAATCCTGAAGGATCAGTTAACGTCACTTGATCAGTAGCCGTACAATCATTTGCATCTTTTACTACGATGTCGTAAGTACCAGCCGCTAAGCCTGTGAATGTAGCAGATGTTTGGAAAGTTGCTCCTCCATCTATACTGTACATATATCCTGTTGTTGCGCCACTTGCTTCGATGGTAATTTCACCATCTGCAGATAATGGACAGCCAGGATCTTCTGTTAATACAAAATCAATTATTAGTAATGTTGGCTCATCTATCACTACATACTGTACTGCTTCACAACCTTGATCATCAGTTACTGTCACTGTATAAGTTCCAGTTGCCAATCCAGTTACAGTCATATCTGTAGAACCATTTGACCATAAGTAAGTATATGGTGATGTTCCGCCAAATCCTTCTGCAGTAGCAGTTCCATCAGAATCACCATTACATGTCACGTTGCTTACGTCGCTGATGTTTGCCATCAATCCATTTGGATCGTTGATCATTACTGCTGCAACTTCTGTACATCCATTTGCATCTGTAACTGTTACTGCATATCCACCAGCTCCTAACATCGTTGCTGTTGCAGTTGTTTGTCCATTAGACCATAAGTAAGTGTAACCTGGTGTCCCTCCAGTTGCTACAACTGTTGCTTCTCCATCTTCATTACCTAAGCAATCTGCATTCATCACATTTGTGATGTCTAATGAGATCGGGTCTGGTTCTGTTATAACAAATGGTAAAGAAACTAAAGTACAACCATTAGCATCTGTAACTGTAACTGTGTAAGTTCCTGCCATTAAGTTTAATGCATCTTCTACATCATCTGCTGGATCCATTGCTGTACCTTCCCAATCGTAATCATAAGGAACAGTACCACCTGAGGTAGAGAGATAGATCTTACCATCATTTCCGCCGTTACATAATACATTTACTATTTCATCAGTTGAAAGCGCTAATTCTGTAGGAGTACAGATCTCAACGGTCACTGTAGTCTCACAATCATTAGCATCTGTTATCGTCACTGTATGGGTTCCTGCAGCAAGATCTGAAGCAGTCGCCATTGTGCTAGCTGAACTAGCACCCCAATCGTATGTATAAGGTGTTGTGCCTCCAGTTGCATTAACTGTCGCTACACCGTTTTCATCTCCAAAGCATAATACGCATTCTGTAAGGATCTCCTCTCCTACTAATAAAGTAGGTTCGTGGACTGTGAAAGTCGCTTCATCCGTACATCCGTTTACGTCTGTGGCTGTAATCGTGTAAACACCAGCAGTGAAAGTACTGATAACAGTTCCTGAACCAGTAACCACAGATCCTGAAAGACCATTGCTTGTCGTGTAAGTGTAATCAGGTGTTCCACCTGAAACTTCTATTGTTACAGCACCGTCATCTCCACCATTACATAATACATCATCGATATCTGTGATCAATAATGCAACATGATCAGGATCAACAAGGTTGACACCGTCAACGATCGTACATCCGTTAGCGTCAGTCATAGTTACAGTATAAGAACCAGCGTGTAAGCCAGAAATAGTATTACTGTTTCCAGTAGTCATCCCTGCCATTCCATTTGACCAAGCAAATGTGAATGGTGCATTACCTGTACCAGTTGCCGTAACTGTTCCATCTTCAGAATCTGAACATAATGGATCCGTAGAAGCCAACTCAAGCGTTGGGCACTCTATAGTCAATAGAGCCGTTGCTTCAGTAGCGCATGCACCACCATTAGCAACTGTATATCTAATTGAGTATACACCTGGAGCTAACTGTGTTACAGAATTTGGACCATTGATTTCATCGCCATTGATCGCAGTGTAAGGACCAGTCGCTGTAGCGTATTCCCATGAACCTCCTGCAGTTGCGCTTGTACAAAGCATTGTAGAAAGATCAAATGCTACATCACAACAAGCTGTTCTATCTTCAAGACATGCAGTAACTTCTCCTAAGAAGAAGATGTCTACGTTGTCTCCATCTGTACAGTTGTTATCTCTTGTACCACAAGTTACATTCAACTCAAGGTTGAAGTTACCAGCTAAAGGTTCTGTAATGATGTCAACCAAATCCCAGTCGATACGGATACCAGGCTGACCTGGTCCACAAAGATTTTCATCGAATGTTACGCCATTTGCATATGTAGGAGGCGTAGCAGCACCAGGAGCTCCTGAGGTTGCAACAGTCTCACAGTATGAGAAGTTATAAATTCTCACATCTGTAGTTATGCCTTTTGTCCACCATCCGTCACCGTCTATATCAAATATGACTACATCGTCTTTAACTGCATTAACGCAGAAATTGTCCGTTCCAGAACCTGAAGTTGTACTTAGTACTGTATTGCCAGCTACCGTCAATGTAAATTCATCAACCCAGAAGCAATCTTCTATTGTATAATCATAAGAGAAGCAGAATTGACCATCAGATGGAGCTGTCCAAGTAGCGGTTGCTCCTTCAGCCTGCACGATCATATTGATCTCATTATTTACTGCATCAAATATAATTTCATCCATTCCCATAGTACCAGGAGGGCCTTTTGGCATATTTTGTTCATCAAACAGCCAATTCGCTTCAGCAAATACACCACCATCCTCTAATGTAGTTGTACAATTTGTCATTGTACCGGCTACTACATCTTCACATGATTCTGGTAAAATACCTGGTTCGATCAATACATATTGCTGCGCATTATTCAATATCAATTCGATATTACAATCAGGCCATACACAATCTGCATCCAGGCATATCTCCAACGGCTCACCAGGACAAAGGCCTGGGGAAGTTGGAACAGAAGCAAGAGATACTTCAGGTGTTCTTGTGATCGTAAGTACTCTATCTAATCTAGCATCTACACAAGTACTTCCTTCGCAAGCTTCTACTATGAATTTAACTGGAATCTCCATTAATTTAATTCCTGCAAATTCTGGTAGATCTGCTATTGTAGGTAACAATACAAAAGATCCTAAACCATCTGTAATTACAAAATCACAGTAAGGCTCATCAAAGCACCATGTTCCCATCTTGCAAGTATTTACATCAGGTTCGAAACACATGCCCAATTCAGCAGCCGTAAATTCTATCTTTCCATTGTCAATGCAACCAAGAGCAAGCTCTTCTTTGTCGTTGCCTGTAATTATATCTTGTCTTGCCACTTTTACTTTTCTACACGATACATAACTAGTAACACCAGCTTCAAAAATCATGAGGTTACTTATTGTAGCTCTTGAGAAGCCTCCAAGGTCATCATTCACAACTAAACAGAATGTTTGACCTGCGCTTACACTTATCATCTCAGGACCAGTAGACATTATCAAAGTACCACCTGCACTTGCTAGGTTAGTAATTGTTCCATCTACGCTGTATCCAAATGTTGAATTCTGTGCTGCCCAATCAAACGCTATGTTTACGTCTCTATCAAGTACAATGCATAATTCGTTTTGCGCATTAGCACCAGAACCTAATAAAGCTGTAAGATTCGTTTTGTTAAGTGAAATAAATCCATTATTAATTGCACCATTTCCTTCTGTCCATGACCAGTTTGTTCCTCCTAAGCTGGCAATTGAACCATTTTGTTGATGGTTATTTATGCCTTGATTATTTACTGGAGCATCAAACAAGTCGTAGTAAGAATTAGAATCATTAACTGATAAACCTGCTCCGTTCGAAGAAGAACATCCATCTGCACAAGTTTCTATCTGATGACAGATCTCATACTCATAACAAGTTGGATCGCACTCAGCAGGCACTAATGCATCTAGATCTAATGTCACTTCAAATGCAGGACATGCAGCATCAATTGTAGAAGGTACCTCTGCAATTGTAAAGACGTCGTCTTGAGTCCACCATGCTGGTACAGGAGATACCATACCTGGCATTTCGTTACAATCCAAGTCAACAGTAAATCCTAGGTCAGCTGGACCTGGACAAGAAGTACCATTTCCATCTATATCCCAGTAAGCTGCTACATCTTCTTTGTAGTTTACTGCTACAAAATCATGTAAACTAAGTCTCATATCATAACCAACTTCATTGGCTCTTAGTGAGAAGCTAAACAGATCCAGATCTGTAGCAGCACAAGCTGCATCTTGTAGGTAAGCAGTGAAGATCTTGTAACCTTCAATTGCATCTCCATTTCCAAGTGCAGTATAAATATCATTATCTGTATAAATTACCGTGAAGTGGTTATCAGAATCACCGCCTGTTGTACCTGCAGCACAAGTAGGTGTAGCAGCCCCGAATGTTCCACCAGCAGAATTTGGACACATGTTATCTATAACTGTAAATATTGGTGCTGCATTTCCAGCAAATAAAACATCGAACCCATCGTGATCTCCAGAGAGATAATCTTTTGGTTCATCAATTTGAAGGAATCCAGTCGCCTCATCACACATCGTAGTTCCACCTTGTTGGGTTTCTATATCTGTATCCAGGTAGTCTATTTCGATAGACCAGCCTGTCTTAACTTGAGTATGCGTTGAGAACGTTCCTGAAGGGAAACTGATCGTCGCCACATTAGGAAGTCCCATAGGATTGCCATCAAGACCGATCAGTGAGTTTGCAGGGTTGTTACAAAGTACATCTGATCCACCATTGAAGGCATCTGTTTCTGATACCAAACCAGTTGGTTCAACTGTCTTGATCAATAGTGTGCCTAAGTCGCCACTACCATCTGAACAGTAAGCAGGATCAAGAACATCCTCTAATTGTACACATTCGACAATGTCAGCGTCTGCAACACTTGATATTGTAATTGTTAAATTTGAAACAACTACAGGACAAGGGCAGTCAGCAGGAGGAGTCAATGTATATGTAAATACATAAGTTCCCGTTGCAAGATCCGCTAAGTTCACATTGTTAGGATCTGTTAGATCAACACCTGAAGTGCTTGTCCAGGTACCACCTGTAGTTACACCTGTTCCAGCGAAGTTTGCAAACAACGGTCCTTCCAAGTTTATTGGTGAAGCGCTTGCACAAGTCAGATCATTTGCTGCATCAATGTCTCCAAAGCCTACGAATGGGCCACAAACGTCGATTACTGCTGTAGCTGTATCTACTTTACATTCAGGATTTCCTACTATGTAAGTAACCCAGATCTTATCAGCACCAGCCGGTATTGTGAAAGGAGGATAATTGCCATCAGCATCTGCAGTAAGTGTTATACCTCCTACAGAAGGATCGTTACAGTTAAGGATGAAGTCTCCACAAGGTGTTGCATCAGCTCCTAAGAAATCTGTTGGTACGAACAAGTCTGAAGAACAAACTGTACCTTCAACTAAGACTGCATTTCCTGCAGGCTTAACCCAGATATTATCTTGAGCATAAGTCTTGCATCCACCATCGTCATAAGTCATTCTTATTGTTATCGTTACCTCTTGTGGTATACCATCTAAATTTATCAATGGACAAGTAGAGGAGAAGTTACCACAATTAGCACAATCTAAAATACTTGTATAATCAAAGCCTGGCTTCAACGTACCGTTGATCGCGCTTACATCTACAACTTCAAAAGATACATCACCAGAGTTTGGTCCGCAGCCAGCTGTAAGTGTGCTCAGGTCAACATTTGTTATTGAAGCATACTTGAATATTTCAAAAGCAGGATCATCAGAACACAACTCATCCTGTGGTAGATCAAGGAATGCGATCTGGCCACCTGATATTGTCAATGTCTTCGTATCCGTTCCGTAACAATCATCAGCAGGTGCATCTGTGCAAGGCATTGCAGGATCACCTCCATTGCAACAAGCAGCATCACCAGCTTCATATGTTACAGTCACCGTTATTGGTAACAGATTTATATCATAAGGGTATGTCAAGATACCTGCGTTTTCAGAAACTCCAGCAGTTGCTGAACTTACTGACCAAGAACCACCATCAGTAGTTGTTGCACCAAACATGATATCCAGATCAATATTTCCAGAAGTAGAAGCACAAATATTTGCATCCTGTAAAGTAGCATCTACAACAGGAGCTACTTCAAGTACAGCAGTATAAGATTGCTGGCAAGAAGCAAAGCTTGTGTAATGCGTTATTGAGTACAAGCCTGCAGCTAAAGGATCAATAATTAATCCACCTGCAGCATCTAAACTCAAGGTAACTTGTCCTGCATTAAAAGGAGCTGTTACAGTATTACCTGAAGGCATGGTCACAGTCCAAACAGAACCAATTGTTCCTGCTGAAGCAATTGTAATTGCTGCATCCGTTTCGCATACTTTACCAGGTAAAGCAAATGTTGGATCTATACTTGGGAATATTGTAAATACCTCAGATACACATCTTGTACACATTGCTTTTGGATAATCCGTAGCGCAGTATTCTATTATAAATGTACCAGCTCCAAGTACCGCTGGATCAACTGTAGCAGTAGTTGCTGCAGTCGCACCAGAAACTCCAGTAGTTGGATCATAAGTAGCTATCGTCCAAGATCCTGTTAAACCAGCTGGAGACACAACTGCAGTAAATACAGGATCGTCTTGACAAACTGGGTTTGGAATACCTGTTAATTCAAGTTCTGAAACTTGGAATTCACCAGTAATGATATGCTGACAACCTCTGCTGTCTTCTATGATCACTTGGTAACTTACCTCGTTGTCATTCATGATGAAAGAAGCAGTACCAGCAACAGCATCATAAGTTAATGAATTTCCACCTGTAACAGTTAAACTAAGGTCTCCGTCACCACCGCCAATATTGGTAAGCGTAACTTCTCTTTCGTTATCAGCATTACATGCCATTGCATCATCACCTGTGATATCAGGTCTGATCTCAATCGTCTCTTCTTCATACACTACACAAGCACCTTCTGTATATGTATATCTTATCGTTACAAATCCATCAGTAGCAACATCTGGTGAGTAAGTAGAACCTGTAATGGTTCCTTCTTCACCTGCTGTTCCTGTGTAAGCTGTGATTGTAAAAGATCCTGATCCAGTTGTTGGAGCAGCTCCAGTACTTAGATCATTAATAGAAAGTAATTCATTCAAATTAATATCTACATGACCACAAACTTCTGCTATGTCAAAGAACAACAAGAATTGGTCTTCTACTGTCAATTCTGCATAACCAATCTCTTGGCAATTAGAAGTTGAACCGTGTACATAGAGAATTACATAAGGAGAAGTTTCTGCATCAAAAATATGCTCATTGCCATTGATCGCCGTTGAACCAGCAACGATGCCAGTGTCTTCTGTTGAATCAATACATCCATCTCCATTTAAATCTAATGCTTGGATAGCTGCAAGGTCTCCACTGTATATGTAGAACGCTCCCCCGCCATCAGTAACATTATTGTTTGTAGGATCATTGATCCACATGTCAGTCAAGTTGATGTTTTCTTCACAAGCTGTAAGATCTTGGATCTTAGCGTTTATTTCTCCTAAGAAGAATAGGTCTTGATCGTCAGAATCTTCACAGAAAGTCCCTGTAAGACCTGAAGCAGGGCAATCACCCGTACCACAATAAACAGTCAATTCAAGGTTGAAGTCTCCTAGAAGAACTTCACCTGCAAGTGTAAGGAATCCATCAGAAGCAGTTAAAGTACCCCAATCAATTACGATGTAAGGCGCATCTACTGCACAAGCTAAAGCCGGATCGTAAGCTGCATCCCCAGGAGAAACAATTGTTACTCCATCAGCTAATACTGCTTCTGCCCCTGGACAATTCATCATATCGCAATCGTTTGGAAGTGTAGGATCTCCTAATATTCCATCTAATACACCATCAGCTGCCGCCAATTCATGTGTACCTGCGTTTGTCAATATAAGACTGAAAGAACAGTTAGGGAAGTCACAATCTTCATCTAAACAAATGATCGTTTCATCCTGAGGGCAAACGCCTGGACTATCTTCAATAGCCAATTCAACTTCAGGTGCTTTTGTGATGTGTAAGTATCTTACTAAGGTTTCTGTTTCACAAAGTTTGCAAGCCTTCAATGTGTATTCAACTGGAATGATCAACTGCTTGTCTGAATTCTCACCACAAGGATAAGCCTCATTTGGATTATCTAGACCAAAGTCTGCAAAAGATGCAAAACTCGGAGCTACATATGAGCAAGGATCAAATACGCCACTTACATAATCATCAAAGACGTTTTGTAATACAGCAAATTCAGTTCCATTCTGAATTACATAATCCATGAATGGTTGTGGTACTGCCCAAGAACCTAATTCGCCATCAGGATCAGCTGGTGCAGTAATATCACAATCAAATGCTTCACATTGTAACAGTTCGCCAACTGGTGTAGTTGGAGGTGCTGCAGGTGAATCATCAGATGGGAATCCCGGCTTCGCCAAAGTGTAAGGCTTGAAGAAGTTGTATAACTTACATTCATCGAAGTAAAGTTTATCTTCTTCAATACAACCTAATTGTAGTAATCCATCAAATCCATCATTAGCAAATGATTTATCTGATTCCGGCACACTTTCTCTTTCTGTTGTTACTCTTCTGCAATAAGTGAAAGTACCTTCGTCTGTAAGTATTTGACCTTCATAAATGGCATTATCAATGCTGATACCTGCAAAGATACCCGTTGCATTATTAGCAGTCATTCTTATGATGAAATTATCACTAGTTTGGTTAACAGGTATGGAATATGTAGTCAATGGGCCATTATTTAAAGTAAATGTACCCAAGTTGGTACTGGTTGCAAAACCATCAGTACTCAATTCAAATGTGACCACTGTTGGAGCTTGACCAGAAACATTCCTTCTGGTTAAATCGATACTGAAATTATCCAAAGAAATAATTTTTCCATTTTGACCAGTTATATTCCAAGCAATAAAATCATTCGGATTATTGTTCCAGCCAAATGCATTATATGCAGGAGCTGGGTCTCCAAAAAATAAAAAGTTGAAAAACCCTAAACCAAAGGATGTTCTTGAAGCAAAAACATTTGCTGCAGTTGAATTAGGAACAGCGGAAGTAAATCCATCCCAAACGGCTAGATCTTGTACTCCAGTCGCTGGTGTCATTGGAGGCATACAACCTGCAAAGCACTTCTCTATTTCATGACAAACCTCAAAAGTATAAGCTGTCAAATCACAAGCTGGAGGTACCAATTGATCTACATCAAAAAATACATCGTAACAAATTGCTTCTGGGCAAGCCGGATCAGCTGCTGGTTGTGGCTCAATTGTGATCACATCAGCAAGCATTTCTGGCGTTACCCAAGCTGGTAAATTAGCTTGAGGGAACGTTGTTGGTATTTCTTCACACAAGTGATCTACCCACTCTACTGTAAACCCTAAATCTTCTGGACCTGGGCATGTGGCAGGAGGACATTGGTAGAATTCATTGTAGAAAGAAACATCTTCTTTATAATTTATGATCTTCATTCCAGCTACGATCATTTCAAGATCTGTAACTACTGGAAGATCTTCTCCATCATATAACCAAGTGAAAGTTGCAGCTTCAGAACAGTTATTTCCGAAGAATGCATTGACAAAATCTTTTTTGCCATCACCATTGGTAGCATCTCCGTCATCATAAAGTGCGTAGATGTCTTTCGCGGTAAGCTGCAGAATAAAATAGTCATTAAATCCAAAACCTGCAGCTCCTGGAGAACATTGCTCGGTAATCGTCTCAGGTAAGATACCATCTATCATAGGATTATATCCTGCACCAAAACCGAGTGCTGCAAGATCACCATTCGCAAATAAAAATCCACCGTTGGAATCGTTACTTGGAGTTGTGTTCAAGTTATTTGCACAGTAGTTATCAGCTACAGCAAATATTTCATTACCTGCCAAAGCAGGATCATTATCTGGTGCACCAGTACCTGTAAAAACAAATCCTTGGTGGTTACCACCTGTAAGGTCATCTGGATCCATGATCGGTGATGGAGTACCATCTACACAATCACCATCTTGATCTTCCATAAAGATCAACTGGATATACCAGTCATCATTTATAGTTGCATTAGGAAAAACTGTCCCAACTGGAGCAACTGTCACGCTTAAAGTTGCATCGACATTCCCAGCAATGGCATCAGTCATCACATCACACTCAGCATCGCCAAGTACTCCTATATCTACTATCTCAGGACATACTCTCCTAATTAAAAGTGGATCAGTTGGAACATTTGTAGAACAATATTCTGCTCCCAATTCATCAACTGGACCTGCTCCATCTGCGAAGTCTTGTCCGTTTCCAAATAACTGACATTCTTCGTCAGTTATATTTTCAACTTCTATTCTTACTGTAGCTAACATGCAAGGACAATCGTCACAATCTGCTGGAGGACATACGTAATAAACATAATCATTTGTACCTTCAACAGGGTCTACCGAAGTAGGATCAGCGATTGCCGCAACACCGTCTAGGCATTCACCTACTGCTGTAGGATCTGTAGCTTGAGGTCCTACTGCACATGTTGTACCTGCAGGAACTACAATTGGTCCATACCATGTACCACCCGTTGTCGTATTGGCATTGAAATATTGTTCAAGATTTATAGGATCTCCATTAGAGCATTGGATATTATCTGTTTTATTTCCAAATCCAGCTACCATTGGGCTCAACTTAATGGTTGCATTTGCTGTAGCAACATTGCAAGCTTCATCCCCTACGACATAAGTAATGTGTAGCTTGGTCGCAGCTGGCAATAAATGAGAATAATCATAACAAGGATAATTATCATCTCCACAACCAAATGCACCATCTCCGTCTGTATCGTTTGGATCTGTGCCAATTCCTAAAGTTGGGTCATCTGGACATTGGACGAAGAAATCTCCTAAGCCAGTTGTTGCACCACAAACAGGATCAGCAGCAAATAGATTTGCCAAATTGAATGTATTTGCATCGGCAAGACCATCTCCATCAACATCACATCTTGCTTCACCAATACAAATTTGATCGCCTTCTAAAGCTGCAACTCCATAAGGTTTAACCCAAATATTATCTTCAGCCAAAGAAATACACTCTTCATCATTGTATTGAAGTCTGATAGTAAGATTTAGAGGTTTGTTTATGTTTGCAAAACTCAAATCAATCATAGGGCAGAAACCAGTTGTCGCACTCGGGTCAACAGGTCCGAAACCATTCGCTCCTGTGCAACCTGCAGTTGAAATTACATCTGCAAGATTCACATCAACACCAGCCGTATAGACTCCATCACCATTTACATCAATGGCGAAAGGCATGCCTGCAATAGGTACCGCAAAACCTGGAGGCGTTGTTGTTGCATCCAATATGGTTTGACCATTTACGGCAGAGAGCAAAAATTGAATCTCTCCCGGGTCTAAGATACCATCAGTATCTACAATCAGATCTGATAAAGTAACATCTTCTATACTTGTATATTTATATAATTGTAATTGTGTCGGTTGGCAAACTCCTGCATCTGTATCTTCTCTTGAACAGAATATTTCTTCAGGAAGATCTAAGAATGAAGAATGGCCGCCAGTAATTACAAATATTGTATTGTCCTCTTCATAACAATCTTCATCATCAGTTAGATCTGCTGTTACAGAGCAATCAGGATCACCAACTGCATAAGTAACTTCAATCGTATAAGGCAAATCTCCATTTTCATTATATTGTAAGATTGCATTTGCTCCAGCAGGATTTGCTGCAATGAATACATCTGTACCAAGTACATTTGTACCACTATTGTCAGTTGCTGAAACAAGTGTGAATGATCCACCTGCAGTTGTGTTTGAATCGAACAACGCATCGAGATTGATATTCTCAGATATAGAAGCACAATAAGATTGATCATCCAATAAGTCTGCATCTACAAAATCTTTTATCGTAAACGCAACCGCACATGAAGTTGCACATATATCAATACCCATTTCATGATTTAAGGTATAAGTACCAGATCCATGAGCTGCGAAAAGTAACGCAGGATCCACAATTACATCTCCATCACCAAGTCCTCTTAATGCAGTACCTATTCCTCCTTCAAGAACTAAAGTTCCATCAGGTGTGCTAACTGCCCATGCAGACATTTCATCTCTGTTTCTTTGCAAAAGGTTTCCAGCCAAATCATCAAATGTCGGATTGTAAGGATCGTTAACATCTATTCTAAAATTAGCTGCAGAACCACAAATCATATTATCAACAGGAAGATCAAAACAAGCTTCCATAGAAGGGTAAATTGTAATCTCCTCACAAATTGTAGGCCCATTACATCCAAATGGTTCAGTATCTGGTAATTCAATACAAATATTATAAGTACCTGCATATTCGTAAGAATCTCCAATCAATCTTTCAGGTCTTACTCTAACAGCATTTTGACCAGGTAATACTTGGAAAACAGCATCTGGACTAGGAAGAATTCCAAAGTCAAGTGCAGCATCAAAAGCTGTATGATTATTTCCTGGAGTATTTGTAGAAGTAACTTTTGCAATTGTAATTTCTCCATTTGCAGGGTCTAAATCTGTGTAGTCTCCATTAATTAAAAACCCATTTGAGAATGAAAGGTCATAAGATCCATCTGTATAACAAGCAGGGCTATTAGCACCAGTCCATTCTGGACTTTCTTCCAAAGGATCACAAGCACCATTAAGTGAAATCTCGCAGCCTCTTGAATCTATTAAGGTAACTTGCCAAGACACATTTCCAGCATCAATCACTAATGTTGCTGTAGCAGCTGTACCATCGTAAGCTGGATCAATAGTTCCTCCTGTAGGATTTAAAGTATAAGGAGGAAGACCCTCTGCTATACCAGAGATCTCAACGACTCTTTGTCCTGCAGCATTGCATACGCAATCCGCAGCTTCCATTTCTAATGGAGCAAAGAATTCTATGTTAAATGGAATTTGAGTCTCGCAATTACTACCATTAGCATTATTCCATCCATAAGTAAAAATGAAAGAAGCTGTTCCAGTTCCTCCAAGCCATGTAATTACTCCTGCTGGTGTAATGGATGCAATGCCAGGCGTTGGTGGCAAACTAGAAGCTGAAAAACTGCCGAATCGCGTACTTCCGAAAACACTAGATGTGCCCAAAGAGGAAGGAGAATGAACGGTTGTATTATTATTTAATAAGATCGTTGTATAATTATCCATGTCCAATTGGAAATTGGTTCCATTTAATGGGAGACAAAATTCTGGTGGATTAACATTAACCTCAGGTTGTTTGAATACCTGAATAGTAGTTGTTGATTCACCATAGCAATCTCCATCATTTGAAGCTGCAGTACAAGGAGGATCGCAGCATCCTGGATCTCCTACAGAATAGGTAACAGTAATTTGACTAGCATCTGCACTTAAAGCTGTTGGATCATATACCAGAACGTCTCCAACTATTGTAAAATCACTATTAATTGTATTCACCGTAAAAGTACCACCTGGTGTAGCAGCAGGGTCCAAGATCTGAGACAAATCAAATTCTCCGGAAGGAGAAGCGCATTCATCGATTATTGCAATTGTTGTCGCATTGACTGCTTCTTTTACTTCTATGTTGTGACACTCTACCGCTGTACAGCCGGCTGTAGTGTTTACTGTATAACAAATATTATGTAAGCCGACACCAGCTAAAGATGGATCAAACACATATGGAGCAGTTGCGGAAACACCTGCACCTGTGAATACACCGCCAGCTGTTCCTGTAACTCTTGCATCCAGATCTACTGTAGCAGCAGCAGATTCGCATATTGGACCGAAAGAAGTCCAAGAAGGATCTGCAGCGATTGATGTCTGAGTAATCACAAGTGTATGACATTTTTCTTGTGTACAACCAGGATCTCCAAAACTACAGGCATTAGCAGTTAAGGTTTCTTCATAGCAAATTTCGACTGTACCGGCGCCTATTATAGTTAATTGACCTGTAGCGGCATCAACTGTAGCAACTGCAGCATTGTCAGAAGACCAGTCTGTTGTTAAAACACCTGCCCCATTTTCTATAAGTAGGTAATCAGTTGTTCCTGAAATATCACTGTTCACAACAGGATCAATTGTTTGTCCTGCAGTACCATCCCAGCAATAAGTATCAACCAAATCAAAATCTGGACTTGGAGCTTCTCGCACCATGACAAATTTAGTCACTGCTGCCACTGGATCACATGATCCTGCATCAGCGGCAGTAAACTCATAAGTCAATTCTGTACAACCAGGTCCAACGATATAGATAGTTGGATCGTCACCAGCACCAATTTGTGCTTGGTTAGAGGTTGTGCTAACTAAAGTGACCGTACCACCCAAGGTAGCATTTGGCCAGAGGTCTGCAATTTTAAATAAATAATCTTCATTAGGGAAGTCTGCACAATCTACAATCTCTCCGAAAGGTATAGGGATAACAGGTTGAGCAGTAACTTCAAAATCATGGCATTGTGATTCTAAACATTCTTCATGTCCAACTTCTACACAAATGGTGTAGATACCAGGTGTAGCATCAGCAGCTACATTGATTGTATAGGTTCCATTAAGAGAAGCACCATCTCCATTATCTACTACTTCCACTGTAGTGGTATTACCGCCGTACCATCTTATGTGGTCGTCCGCAATAGCATAACACGCAGGAAATGGCTGTACTGCATTATCCAATCCCAAGGATACAGCTGAGCCTCCTTGGCAAATTGGCCCAGGAGGTGTAAAGCTAGGATCGTCAGAAGGATAAACAATCAATTGGTATTCTACTATGGATAAACAACCAGGTTCTGCGGTTCCTGGATTTGTATCATCCGTAAATTCATATCTAACCAGGTGGCAATCTGGAGCCAATGTTGAAGGATCGAAAGTACCGATACCTGTTATTGGATTAAGAGTCACTGGAACTCCAGCAACTGTTAAAACCCCTGACATCCCTGAGCTTGGTGCAGGATCAACTGTAAAAGATACTGTATTGGTCGATTGACAGATCTCTGTTGGACCATATATTACAGGCTCTGGATAAAAGCAAGTATTAGATACGTTAATTTTAAATCCATTTTCATCTTCGACAACAACAGCATAGCCCTCATTGTCATTGTGTGTAAATGAAAATTCATAATGACCTAAATCATCGCCTGCTGGCGCATCATCTATATAAGTTATACCTGAAGGATTAATTACACCAAATGTTACTGGTGTAGTAAAAGTTAACCCAGGAGGTAAAGTATTGTCATCTCCTATATTTATAACTTCATTAAATGTTCCGTCATCGTTATTCACTGTTGCATCATCATTACATGTGCAAGGGTCGTTATAAACGTATAAACTTCCAGTAGAACAAGATGTAGCTGATGCCTCTACAGTTGTAGTTGAAGTAGCAACACAATCTGTTGCAGTTTTACATCTAACTGATACTGTATAATCATCTGCTGCAAGATCAGCAAAAGTACTACCATCTTGCCACGTTGTTCCATCTATAGAATATTCTAAGGTAGAAGTACAAGAAGGGTCCGTAGCTGTTATAGAAATCATCCCATCACTTGCATCTGTACAAGATTCGGCAACAGCATTAACAGCAGTTATTTCTGGAGACATTGCATAAGATATATTGACTCTACCAAGTCTACCATTTCCAGAATCTTTACATAGTAAGAAAGAAAATGTAGCTGGTGGAGCAGCAGGAAAGACATAAAGGCTATTATTACCAATAGGTAAAGCTGTACAGTTTCCATCATCAGGTATGATTGCAGATGGTGCATTTGCTTGGGCAAACATTAATCCACAAGGATCCGTTGGTGCTGCAGAAAGATCTAAGGTAACATACGCACAATTATTCCCATTAAAACCTGCTCCAGCAGGGGTAGACCCATTGCAAAGGCATGAAGTTCCACCTTGTGCAATAGTTGGTCTAAAGCTAAAGTTACCAGTAGCAGGAATTGTAAATGTTCCTAAGGTTTGTCCTGCAGGACAATTTGTTTGCCCCCATCCCGTCTCCGGAACGGCAAACAAACCTACCAGCATAAGGCAAATAGGTAAAACAAAGCCATGCTTTAATGACTTTGAAAAATGCGTAGATGCAGCGGGAAACTGCAAAGGCTTTTTTATTAAACTACTTATAGTAGTAGCCAATGTCTTCTTAGGGATGTTTAAGACTGTAGTATAAACAGCTTTAAACATCTCAAGGAGACATTCAAAAAGTTTTGTAAAAAATTGTTTTTTCATGAGACTAAAATTTAATTGATTTGTTCTTTTGAAATGTTCTTTTTCTTGTTCGTATAAGATTCTTTTCATGAGATCTTTATTAGAATTTGTTTTAAAAAAGTTAGACTATATATATGGTGTCAGTACAGCGTCGACGACATACATCATGTTGCCATTTTTTAACTGTACCTGTTTAAGAATCTTCGCTGATGATGTACCTAATCGAACTACGTTTCGATCAAGATCCAGATCAATACTTTTTCCACCATAAGTTTGTGTCCTGCCACTAATGCGGCCTTCCGACTTAGGTTGGAAAATGATGCTGTTCTTCATCAGGGAATGTTTTTGAGAAAGATTCATATCGTCAGGGGTTATAGACACATTGCTATCAAAAGCAGCATCAGAAGGAGCAATAAGCACCACCTGATTTGCACTTGAATTGCAAAGTGTCTCCAAGGAATGAATGTCATTTCGTAAGCTATTAAACTGCGAAAGCGTTGGATCATCACTTAAGATGTCCATCGCGTTTTGATCGGAAGCATTGATTATATCAATTACTATTGAGTTGCTTCCATTTGGTTTTTCGTCCTCCTTTGACGATTCAGTAGAGCAAGAATAAAATGAGAAACATACTACTATACATATAGTAGTAAGCTTAAGAAGAGCGATCAAACTTGTTGAGTCTTTCTCCCTAGTAACATTTTTTTCTGGCCACTGATGCTCGGTAAATTTTACAGAGTTCATCTTTAAATAATTTTTTTGTTAAAAAATATTTTGGGATGGGCCTTTTTTGAGTTTGCTTTTGCTACATCAAATAATTAATTTGTTAACCTTAAATTTCAGTCTTTGACAAAGAAATACCAGGCTGATGTTGTGACACATCACGCATCTTATTCGGTATATATTTCTCTGAAGAGGCTGCTAAGATTAATTATAATTAATAGCAGAAAGTAACTGGAGATTTTTCGGAGTTATATTAACTACTCAAAATACCAGTACCTTTTTTTGTTTAAATCGATAAAAAAGTGCACCCCCGAAGGGATGCTATAAACACAGTTTAATACGGTCGAATTTGATAATCGGATTTCTCTTTATAGAAAGAGGTGGGAGTTTGTATTTAATTAAAGAACCTAGTTGAATAGGTTTTTTCTCTAAGTACACTACAAATAAACAGGAGTTTTTTGGGTAACCAAATACCCTGAACAGGGTATAAGCATTAACGGAACTTAACACTTTATAATTTTAATTTAAAAATATAAACGGTACACCTTACGCTAAATGATCCAAATCCTAACTATGACCAAAACATCATAGTTTATTGACTTTAATTAGTATAATATTTTTAATTTATCGTAAACAACCGGACAACAAATCAAGATATTCGGTAATTATATGTTATTTAAAAAATATAAAGGGTTTCGAAATAAGTGACTTAAAAGTTTAAAGACTGTCACCTTTGAAACAATTTTCAAACCTATTGAGGACTCAAAGAAGAAAGGGAGAATATAGTATCTAGCAAAGCAAAAAATAAAGCTTGAAGATGAGGTTGAAAAGTGCTTATACCTATCTTTATCATATGGCACCAGGGCTAAAGCTTCAAGGCTATAATGAGAATGCAGGATAGCTTTTCTTGATACCGCATGATTAAAATATACATGGCTTGATTCGAGTTGAGTTGCCAATAGATTCCTCAGCTCAATAGCTCGATTGCGTTTTTGATGTATGTTTTGGAAACACGGGTGAACCTATAAAGATGTTTAGGAATCTTTGCCTGCACCATGGCTTTGCTGAAAGCTTCCTAAGCTCGCTACCCTTAGTTCTAAGAAATATGCTTATACAAACCAAAGGAGGGTAAGTGCAACTTTGTCGATGAACTATCCAATAAATCTTAGATCAGACAAAATTAATGTGTGCAGTGTTTGGCTTTCGCCGAAAGTTCTATTCTGGCATATACATCTAGGTATAACTGTATGCCGATGAATTGAATATTAGACTATATGGTCTTTAATATTGGAGGAGAGCAAAAGCAAAAAGGAAATAAAATGGAAGACATATTTTAATAACTTAAAATAGCCTAAATTTTCATTTAATTTTAAGAAAATGTTGTACGAACAGTTTACTCTAAAAAATAAATGACCTTATATTAATTGATCCACGTTTTGAATGCTTTCTTTTTTCTGCGTGATACAGGAATCTCAGTGCCATATTTAGAATTCATGACCAGGTTATTGTTTTCTAATTTTACAATATCCTTAATGTTAAGTTTATTGATAATGTATTTTTTATGAACCCTAAAAAAGAATTTTTTAGGCAAAAGCATCTCACACTCCCCTAGTCCTACATTCAAAGTATATCTTGTCTTTTTTTGGTAGGCCTTTCTTAAATAGACATTTGTGAATTGACCAAAAGATTCTAATCTTAAAATATCCTTGATGGCCAGACCTATGGTAACTCCATTGGATATGGGAAGATCAACTTTTGAATTTTCATTTTGGTCTCCACTATATTCTTCATACTTATTTTTGTAGAAATCAAGCTTCTCTTTTTCAGCTAGGTGATCTAGTCCTTTTTGCAAGGCATTAATAATCTTTTGAGGATTTTGCTGGACTGGTTTTAGACAAAAGTGAAGCGCGGAACAATCTATTGCAAGCAATGCGTTATAAATGTCAGATGACAATAGGATTATTTCTTTTCGCTGTTTTCGAAGACCATTTATTTTCCTTACGATATCATCATATATGTAGGTAAGGTCATCTAAATCTAAAATTATAAGGTTTGAATTAGTCTCTATGGCGTGTGAATACCAATCCTTGGTAGAACCTTCAGGATTCGACAAAATTTCAATTTCTTCTTCATACTTCTTACTCACATTAAAAAGAAACTGTAAAGTGGATGCATCATGAGAATGCAATAACAATTTCCTATGAAGAAATTGAACCTTCGCGGAGTGTTGGTCTCTAGTAGTTATCATTTGGTTTAAAAAATTGTAAAGCTTTTTATTACATAAAATCCACGTTATAGATTCTGTTTGTTTTAAGAGCTTTGGTTAAACAAATTGGTTTCTAAAAATTGTGCCTATTTTACCTTTTATTATAAAGTCAGCTTTCAAAATGATCATAGCCTAATGTCATTTTAATAACTATATCACAATTTTAGATATATATTGGTTTACGAAATGCAATAAATTGGTGATTTAAAGCTACATACTATTTGGATATAATCAAAATGGTTTTTAGCTAAACCATAAAGTGTTTTAAAGAAAATTATAAAAGGTATTTAAAAAAAATACGATATGATTTACAAAATATTCTCTGTAAGTATTTTATAAATTAATTATAATTTCAATTTGATTTATTTAAAAATAAACAAAATAATAAACGGTCGACAAAATTTTTATAACTGGTAAATTTTTATAGTGTTTTGCTTTAAAAGGAATTTTTTACTGCCGCTTTTTTCGTCTATACCGTTTAATTTTTAGTCCATTTCTCAAATGATATTAAATGCATTTGCTATATAACCTGGAGATGTTGTCCTTTCAGGACTGTGCTCAGTATTTGTTGTTATTGACATTTACCCACAAAAAAAGGGCTGGAATTTCTTCCAGCCCTCTGCATACGTTATGAAATCTTACTTAATAACGATAAGCTTAATCAATTAATATCATCTTCTTCGTCTCAGTGAAACCTTCCGTTTCTAACTTGTAGTATAACACTCCTGTAGCTTGTAGATCTCTACTTTCGAAAGTAACTTCGTTGTACCCTCTTTCAAAATCTCCTTCGTATACTTTTAGTGTCTTTCCTGATACATCCATCACTTTCAATGTTGCGAATGATGCTTTTGGTAAGTTAAATCCGATCACTGTTGACTCACTGAATGGGTTTGGCTTGTTCTGATTTAATTCAAAATCTAATCCTGCCAATTCCGTTCCGTTTGTAGTGTTGAATGCTAGGACAACATCTTTCAACTCGCCATCTGCGTCGTATGCTTCTGCCTGAGTGTACTTGCTGTTGATCGCTATCACATCTTCTAATGAAGCATCTGACTTCGCTGTAAATGTGATCGAGAATAACGTCTCATCATTTTCTACAGTCATTGGCTTTGATTCATTGTAGGATGTTGTGATAACACCTTCGTCAAGTAATGTTGTTCCAAAGTTCTTTTCACCTACTTTCAATGCCCCTCCTTTCGTTCCTACAAACTCAACAGCTGATCTGTCGTAGCTCATTGTGAACTGGTAGCCACCTATGTCTGTGAAATCATTCGCCATGAAATCTATCGTGTATGTTTGTCCTTCTACTAATTCTGTATTATCAACATTCATCACCAAGGTCGTTGGCATCTGTCTGTCGTTAGTACCTAATAATGTATTTGGATTCGATGATCCGTTCACGTCTCCTATCTTGACTGCAAAGAAATCTGCTAGCAATTCACCATTCGCTGGTAAGCTTGCCACATCGATCACTTCTGGGAATGCTTCCATCCAAGGGTTAGTTGGTACTGGGAAGACATAATCCATATCCACAAATCTCCATGATGTATTCGATGGGAAATCTGGAATTACAAACAAGATCAGTTGTCTCAATTGTACTAGATCAAATGTTGATACTGTCTTAGAGTTATTCACATCCGCAGCTATCAACTGGTAAGGTGAAGTAAATGGTACATTTCCAATAATGTGCTGACTGATCAATACAAGGTCATAAGTACTCACACCGTTCAACGGCTTGATGTCCTTTTCTGGTGTGATCATGTAACTGCCTCCAACAACCATGTTAGGGAAGTTGTAAGTTCCCGCCACACTGTTTGGTGTTGCAACTCCGTTGATATCAACCATTACCTGATCTACATCCTCGTAATCTTCTGTTACGATCGATCCTTTGATCGCTGCAGATCCCGCGCCACTTCCCGGGCAGTTGCCAAGGTTGTCCTGAGGTATGATGTATGTCAAACAGAAATCACTGTTTCCAGCTTCATCTGTTACCCAGATCTCTACATTCACAACTCCTGCCGGTACGTCATCACAACATACTTCAATTGCTGTTTGTGGAGGTCCTGTATCGCCTTCTCTTCTTATCAGTACTGATCCTTCTACAAAATCATCTGATGAGCAGTTGTCAAACGCATACTCTAACAAGTGAGCTGCCGGTATTGATACGCAACCGTCTCCGTCGTTCATTACCTCTACTGAGATTCCGTTCAAGCATACTGGTGTTGGATTCTTACAATCTTCCACACAGAATTCAAATGTCTCACTTGTCCAGTTTCCGCAGTTATCTCCTACGTTCCAGGTGATCAGGTGACATCCGTAAGGATATACTCCTGTTGCATCCTCTCCGTCTCCTGTTATGTCTATCGTTCCATCACTGAATGCATCTATTGTATAGCTGTATTCCAGTTCCGTTGAACAGTCATCTGATCCCATTGCTATCAGGATCGCTTCTCCTTCACACTCATCTGTGAAATCACATGATTCTGGTATTTCCATTGTTACTGATGGTGCATCTTCGTCGATCACTTTGATCTCCTGGATGTACTGGAAGTATCCATCATCATCTCTGAATGTGTTTGGTAACGGTAATGGTATTCCTCCATCCGTTGGCGTCTGTGTATCATCAAATACACACCAGTTTATCAATGTCCATGTTCTTCTGATCTTGAAGCAAGATCCTGCATCATCTCCATTGTTTCCTAGATCCAGTCTCTGATCTTCAAAGTTGATCGCTACCAGCTCACAGTCGTCATCCAAGATTATTGGTGCTCCTGTATCGCCTGTATCATCAGGACATGTGTCTATTGTAATGTCTGGTGGGAACTGTACTGTAAAGTCTGATATGTGCTCGAATGTAATTCGTTGTGTACAACTTACATCTGGTGACTTATCTGAACCGTCTGATACTGTCCATGTTCTTGTCAACGTTCCTGCGTGACAATTGTCCAGACTTCCTCCATCAACCACGTTGATGATCTCAGCATTACAGTTGTCAAATATTGAAGGTTCGCCCCACTGATCTGTGTTAACTTCGTTACAATCTATTGTAAGATCATTTGGACAGAGAATAGCTACAGGTATTGGGTCTTCAACTGTTATTTCAGCCCAACATATGTTCGTATTTCCTGACAGATCTGTCACTCTCAATTCTAGTATTACATTTGGTACATCGCAGCAGGATACTTCTGCTACTGATCCCCATTCGTCTCCAAGACAACCCAGTGATCTGATCTCTATGTTTGCTATACCGCAATTATCAGAAGATCCTTCATCAAAGTCTGATGCATTTATCCACGCAAGACCATCTCCGTTTAAGGACACATTCAAGTTGTCATCACAAATAGCTACCGGTGTTGTTCCGTCCGTTACATTTACGTCGAACAATTCTACCGTTGTATTCTGGCAGCTATCCTGTGCCGTTATCATCATTTGCGTAATTCCAAATGGTAGATCTGGGATCGGTGTTCCGTCTGTTACATCAACTATTGTTGTGGAACCTCCTGCTCCGTAAGCTCCTCCTCCTGTTGTGTATTCTACAACTACTGACTGTACTCCTGAACAACCATCCTGTATTGCTGGCATGATGTTTACTGATCCTGTTGAACAGTCAAACGATCCTGTTAGCATTTCTACATCTTCTGCTACAAACTCTGGTCCCTGTGTATCTTCTACCTTTATCGTTTGCTGATGCATCTTGATCGTGTTTGTACAGCAGTTAAGGATAGAGTAATCTCTTACGATCTTATATCCTCTTCCACAAGTTGGCAGTACGTGATCTGTGTAAGTTACTAGTACATCACAAAGACTATGCTGGCTGTTTTCCAGTGGGAAACAATCAAACATGAATTCTCCTGATATCTCTGGAGTGATCAATGCCGGATCATCTGGCACTGTGCCACATTCCAACTCAATATCTCCTGGTACTTCTATCTCACTGATCGCTGGTGCTACCAATCCTACTTCCTGTACGCAAGTTGAAGAGTTTCCAAATCTGTCCGTCGCCTGCCAAGTTCTTATGATCTTTGCTCCCAACCAACTGCTCTGGTCACAATCTGTTTCTACTATTGCCTCGTTTATCAATACTAGGTCTCCGTCGTATGTACAATCTACTACTGAGTTCAGTATTGGGAAACCTGCAGTGATCACTAGCTCTATATCAAGGATCTTTCCCTTTCCTACATCGCCATCATCATCCATGTATCCACTTGCATCTGTAAATTCTATTGTCCACTGACCTGCTAGATCTGATACATTGGCTCCTACAAGCGCATTATCTATATGATCCTGATTTACCGGTACTGATGTGAAAATATTTATTCCGTTTGGAGTTGTGATCTTCACTCTCAGATCTTCTGGTCTTGTATGTGTATTTTCTACTGTGAAGCTTACTGACTTCACTACTTCTCCTATCGGGCCGCATTCAAGGTTCGCCTGTAACAATGCATTTGAACCAAGGTTACCTGCTATGTTCTTTGGTACCGTGCCACCTTGTGCATTGATCACGATATCATGCATGTAGTTTTCATCCATTGCATTTGGATGCGTACAAGCGATCTCATAATCCTGACAAACAACGATAGGATTGTTCTTATCTTCTATCAACATATAACCCCAGCATGAGATGGTGCTTCCTATGTGACTGATCGTATACTGTAAAGTATCTCCAGCATGTTCTGGGCCGACTGTGTCTCCAAGATCATTTCCTGCAAAGTCAACCAGGTTGATCACGTATTGTCCTTCACAAGCAAGACCTGCTTCCAGTACATCGTCTGCAGTTATCGTAGTCATACAATCATCTACTCCATTTGCTCCTGGCTGTAGTAACGTCACATGTAGGAAGTCATTACATACCATCGTTGGATTAGGATCTGTGATAACATTCACTAGTGCTGTACATCTTACTATTTGTCCGTCCCCATATGTGATCGTATATACGAACTCATTTGGTCCTACTGGTATTGGATTTCCTAAGTCATTTGTTACCACTGGTGCTGGACTTGCGTGTCCGCAGTTTGGATAACATACCCATGGCGTTGGTGCCGTTGGTGGCGTCCAATTCAATAGTTGACAATTTGCTACGTCGTCTGCAAACACTGTAAATGTACCCGGACAGTCATCAGGCTTACAAGGTATTGTAAAGTTGCTGTGGTTTTCAAATGTCCAGCCACCGCAGCCTCCTGCTATCTCGTAACATCCTGTTGGTTCCCCATTATCGTCTAACACTACTGTTCCTCTGTCTGCATCTGTTCCCTGAATTGACCAGCATCCGCCGTTCCAACCTTGTCCTGTTCCATCATAAGCGATGAACTTAAGGTCGTCACAACTTGACAAGAACAATGTTGTATCTATAAGAACATCTCCAGGTGCTAATCCTGCATAGTCTCCAGGTCCTGCCCAAGCTATGATAGAATCTTTTCCGTTGTAAAGTTCCCATGATTGATCCATCGGTGTGTCACCCATCGTGATCACGATCTTGTACTCTGCCTCTTCACTACACTCTTCTGGACAATCCAACTTCAGTCTTACATCATCGTGTACCGGTGGTGTTGGCCCATACTCTAAGTTCTGACCATTTACATCCATCGCTATGTTTCCGTATACATCCAGTACGTACCATGAGTGTTCGAATTCTTTATCACCGTTACAGTAATCAAAGTCTACAAATCCTCCATCATTTGTTGTGATAGGAACAATTCTCATATCACAATCCTGCGTCGTTACTTTATGTACCGTTCCTGGTAGTTGTTCATTTGTTACTACTGTAATAAATGCTCCATCCCAGCCATCTGCTCCGGTATCTTCCATTACTAAGAAGTAAGTACAGTCATCTCCATCTGCCTGACAATCTAAGATCGTCAATGTTACTGGTACTCTGTCTGTTGTGCAGAAAGTAGATCCTGTGCATGAGCACGCTACCCAGAAAGTATATGTTCCTGGATTCCATACATCTACCAGACCTGCTGCTACTGGATCGAATGTTGACGGGTCTCCATCAAGGTCACAATCCATTACTCCGTCATTATCACAATCAGCATCAAATAGTGGTGAACCACCAGTTGCCTCTTCGTACCATGAAGCACTTGCTGCTGCAGCTGCTGTTCCTGAACATAATGGTCCGCCTCCCAGGCTTACATTTGCACAGGCATTTGCGCCACAATCAACTGCCAGTGTTGTTGTTCCGAATGCCGTTCCCTTCACTGGTGAAGTTCCCGTCGCTTTGCTTGTTGCACAATAGATCGCATTGGTTACATCCATTGGATCTATCGGTGCCGGTGGATCGCTCACCACAACATCTACTGTGGATGTTGATGTGCAATCGTTCGCAGCGTCTGTTACTACAACTGTATAGGTATATGTTCCTGCTACTGTTGGATATCCTGGACCTGGATTGATCATTGGATTCTGAGCAGTTGAAGTATACCCTGTTGTTGGCTCTGACCATTCGTATGTGGATGTTCCTGATCCACCTGTTGTTACTTCTGCATTTAACTGGATCTTATCTCCAAGACAGATTGCAGGAGTTTCTGTACAGCCTCCAACTTTTGGCGTGCTGTTTATCATTACGTTTATGTATGTCAATTCTGATACACAACCATTCGCGTCCGTTACTGTAACTTCTACCTTATATACTCCAGGAGCTGTTCCTGCTATTACATTAGGCATTGCAGCTGTAGCATCATCTAAGATCGCTACGTCTGGTCCACTCCACAGGTAAGTATAAGGTGCTGTTCCACTTACTACATTTGCATCAAGTGCACCTGGTAAGTCACAGTCACAGAATATCTGCCAAGGATTTGGATCTGGATCTGGTCCGTCTGATACCGTCAGCCACACGCTTGCTATTGTTGCACATCCGTTTGCATCTTCTACTCTTGCATAAATAGTCTTCGTCTGTGAAGTATGAGGACTTGTCAATAAGTCCGCAGCATTCGCATTCAATGCACCATTGTATGAGTTGTAGTATGTTACTGTATTTGTGCCATCAGCATCAACTGGAAGACCAGTTACATTCGCTGCAGCTGAAGCATCATTTGCATCTTCTAAGTTGAAGATCGCTGTATTTGCTTCTGGCACTGTAGAACAAACAGCTAACTCAACATTGTTTACAGCAGGCTCTATGTAATCACCTACTACCAAGTCTGTCAATTCAGCAGTACATCCGTTTGCATCTGTTACGACTACACTGTAAGTTCCAGGCATCAAGTTCAATGCATCTTGAGCGTCATCAGATGGATCCATTGTGTCTCCTGTCCAGTTGTAACCGTAAGGAGCTGTTCCACCTGTAACACCGATGTATATCTTACCATCTGCATCTTCATTACAAGTTGTGTCAAATATGTCTTCTACAGTCGCTACTAACATTGCTGGTTCGTCAACAGTTATTCCTGTTACTTCCGCAGTACAGCCGTTTGCATCTGTTATTGTAACCGTGTAAGTTGTTCCAGCTGCTAGATCTGTAGCTGTTGCATCTGTATCTCCGTTACTCCATTCGTATGTGTAAGCTGTAGTACCACCTGTAGCATTTACAGTTGCAGTACCATCATCAGCGTCGTTACAAGTTTCATCAGTCGTTGCGATCAACTCACCAATTAATAATGTTGGCTCGTCGATATCGAAATTGATCCATTCAGAACAAGCATTAACATCATCAAACCTCACGTTGTAAGCACCTGCACTTAACCCTCCAAAGAAACCAGTTGTTGATGTTCCTATAAAAATTGGATTAGGTCCCGATACATCGAACAATGTGAATGTACCTGGTACAAAAGCAGTATTAGCACCTGCGTTATCAATAACTGCTACTATTCTTACAGATCCTGTACTTTCTCCATTACAAGCCACATCTGCCTTCGCCAAGATTGTTAAATTCAGATCATTTGGATCTGCAAGATCAAAAGCAACAATATCTTCACATCCATTTGCATCTACGATCGTAACCGTATATCCACCTGCGTGTAAACCTGTAGCTGTTGATGAAGCCAAGTTCATTTCTATCCAACCATTTGACCAGAAGAAATCGTAATCCGGCGTTCCACCTGAGGCTGAAACTGTTGCTGTACCATCCTCAGTACCTTCACATAGTGGGTCAGTTGTTGAATCAACAGAACCAACTAGTTCTGTAGGTTCTACTACTACTAGATCTGTCAATGAAGCAGTACATCCGTTTATGTCTGTTACTGTCACACTGTAAGTTCCAGCCGCAACATTAACAGCATCTTGAGCGCCATCTGTAGGTTGTGGTACTGGTCCGTCCCAATCGTAATCGTAATTACCTGTACCACCAGAAGTAGATAAGTAGATTGCTCCATCGCTACCACCAAAGCAGCTAACATCTATGATGAAGTTTTCTGAAAGAACTAATTCATCTGGCTCACCAATAGTCACTTGAGCAGTAGTCTCACAACCGTTATCATCAGTAATAGTCACCGTATACATGCCAGCTGCTAAACCAGTAGCAGTTGCAGTTGATTGACCTGAAGGATCAGACCAAGCATATGTATAAGGAGTCGTTCCGCCAGTAGCTACAACTGTAGCTGTTCCGTCAGATCCACCATTACATAAAACATCTGTCGTACTTGTAACATCTGCGATCAACAATGTTGGTTCGTCAATGCTAAGTGATATCCACTCTTCACAACCTCCTACATCTTCAAATACTAGTGCATAGAATCCAGCTGGTAAATTAGTAAACTGACCAGTCGAGTTTGAAGCTACAAGTGTATTTGTCGCCATAGTGAATATTTTGTAAGTTCCAGTAGCAAATGTATTGCCTTGTCCAACTACATTAGGATCATCTATTAAGGCAACAACCTGCACATAACCTGTTGACTCTCCATTACACAATACATCAACTACATCTTGTAATGATAAATTCAAGTCATTCGGATCATCAATTTGTACAGCATCTACTGCTGTGCATCCATTTGCATCTGTTACCGTTACAGTGTATCCACCAGCGTGTAGATCATCTACTTGCTGCGTTGTTGCACCTGTTGACCAGAAGTATGTGTAAGGAGCTGTTCCTCCTACTGCATTCACAGTAGCAGAACCATCTTCCGTACTTTCACAAACTGCATCACTCAACTTGATCGCAGAAGCTGCCAATGCTGTTGGTTCTGTCAGCGTGAAATTAGAAGTAATTGTACATCCATTTAAATCTGAGACCGTTACGAAGTAAGTTCCTGCAGGTAATGCAGTCTGATCTTCGATGTCGTCACCAGGAATAAATCCTCCTGTTGTTCCATCCCAATCATAATCGTAAGGAGCCGTTCCTCCAGTAACATTAAAGTAGATGCTTCCTGTAGCGTCTCCAAAACAAACTGGGTTATTCACTTCTACATCTATGATAGCCAATCCTGAAGGATCAGTTAACGTCACTTGATCAGTAGCCGTACAATCATTTGCATCTTTTACTACGATGTCGTAAGTACCAGCCGCTAAGCCTGTGAATGTAGCAGATGTTTGGAAAGTTGCTCCTCCATCTATACTGTACATATATCCTGTTGTTGCGCCACTTGCTTCGATGGTAATTTCACCATCTGCAGATAATGGACAGCCAGGATCTTCTGTTAATACAAAATCAATTATTAGTAATGTTGGCTCATCTATCACTACATACTGTACTGCTTCACAACCTTGATCATCAGTTACTGTCACTGTATAAGTTCCAGTTGCCAATCCAGTTACAGTCATATCTGTAGAACCATTTGACCATAAGTAAGTATATGGTGATGTTCCGCCAAATCCTTCTGCAGTAGCAGTTCCATCAGAATCACCATTACATGTCACGTTGCTTACGTCGCTGATGTTTGCCATCAATCCATTTGGATCGTTGATCATTACTGCTGCAACTTCTGTACATCCATTTGCATCTGTAACTGTTACTGCATATCCACCAGCTCCTAACATCGTTGCTGTTGCAGTTGTTTGTCCATTAGACCATAAGTAAGTGTAACCTGGTGTCCCTCCAGTTGCTACAACTGTTGCTTCTCCATCTTCATTACCTAAGCAATCTGCATTCATCACATTTGTGATGTCTAATGAGATCGGGTCTGGTTCTGTTATAACAAATGGTAAAGAAACTAAAGTACAACCATTAGCATCTGTAACTGTAACTGTGTAAGTTCCTGCCATTAAGTTTAATGCATCTTCTACATCATCTGCTGGATCCATTGCTGTACCTTCCCAATCGTAATCATAAGGAACAGTACCACCTGAGGTAGAGAGATAGATCTTACCATCATTTCCGCCGTTACATAATACATTTACTATTTCATCAGTTGAAAGCGCTAATTCTGTAGGAGTACAGATCTCAACGGTCACTGTAGTCTCACAATCATTAGCATCTGTTATCGTCACTGTATGGGTTCCTGCAGCAAGATCTGAAGCAGTCGCCATTGTGCTAGCTGAACTAGCACCCCAATCGTATGTATAAGGTGTTGTGCCTCCAGTTGCATTAACTGTCGCTACACCGTTTTCATCTCCAAAGCATAATACGCATTCTGTAAGGATCTCCTCTCCTACTAATAAAGTAGGTTCGTGGACTGTGAAAGTCGCTTCATCCGTACATCCGTTTACGTCTGTGGCTGTAATCGTGTAAACACCAGCAGTGAAAGTACTGATAACAGTTCCTGAACCAGTAACCACAGATCCTGAAAGACCATTGCTTGTCGTGTAAGTGTAATCAGGTGTTCCACCTGAAACTTCTATTGTTACAGCACCGTCATCTCCACCATTACATAATACATCATCGATATCTGTGATCAATAATGCAACATGATCAGGATCAACAAGGTTGACACCGTCAACGATCGTGCATCCGTTAGCGTCAGTCATAGTTACAGTGTAAGAACCAGCAGGCAATTCATCAAAGATGTATTCACCGTCGTTATCAGTAGTCGTTGTTTGCGTAGTTCCATCTGGTAAAGTAAGCGTTACAACAACACCTGCAATACCATTTTCACCAGCATCTTGAATACCGTCACCGTTCTCATCTAAGAATACATAGTCTCCGATACTTCCTTCGCCAACTTCTACTGCTATTGTAGTAGCATCATCTTGATCATCTTCTGTAGGATCATTGTTGTTAGGATTAGAATCGATATCGACTTGGTCAGCCGCTTTAACTTCAGCAGAGTTGGTAATTTCACCAGCAGCAGTAACCAAAGCATTAATCTCTAAGGTTTCTGTAGCACCTGGTGCAATTTCATTGATCATCCATAAGCCAGTTGCAGCATTGTACAATCCAGTCGTAGAACTAAATCCTACAAACTGAACAGCAGATGGCAATTGGTCATATACCTGAATGCCTGTTGCTACTCCTGGTCCTTGATTGGTCGTAGTCACTGTATAAGTGATGATGTCTCCTACCATTGCATTGTCAGCATTTACCTCTTTGTCAACAGATAAGTCAATCAAATCTGCATTGAAACCGAAGTCCGCAGTTAAATTGTCCTCACCATCACTAAGTGCAATATTATATGTACCAGTAGTTGTCAAAGATGCTCCATCAGGACCACTTCCAACATTTACTGTATAGTTATCAGCAGGTAACTCATCAAATAAGTACAAACCATTAGCATCTGTTGTTGTAATAGTCGCATTTCCGTTTCCGTCAATCAACTCAACAACCACATTAGAGATACCTTGTTCAGATGGATCTTGAATACCATTTCCATTCGTATCGAACCATACATAATCCCCGATGCTTCCCAACAAATCAACTGGCGTAAAGCCAAAGTCTGCTGTTACTTCATCGTCCCCATTGATGTTAAAGGTAAAGAAGCCAGTTGTGGTCAATACCGTACTGTTTGGTCCATCTCCAACTTCTACAGTATAAGTACCTGGAGCTAAGTCAGAGAAAGTATAGAAACCATCGTCGTTCGTAACAACTACTGATTTGGTACCATCTGGGTTAAACAATGTAATCTCAACACCTGGAATACCAGGTTCTCCTGGATCTTGGATACCATTGTTGTTCTCATCTAAGAAAACAATGTCCCCAATGCTGCCCAATCCACCAACGGTAGTTGTAGCATCATCTTGATCATCTTCAGAAGGATTGTTGTTGTTAGGAGTTGAATCAATATCTGCTTGATCAGCTGATTGAATTTGAGCAACATTTATAATGTCACCTGATTCAGTAACCAAAGCAGTGATTTCAAGTGTTGCAGTCTGACCTGCAGCCAAATCGTTCAATATCCAGATACTTGTACCAGCACTATACAAACCTGTAGAAGATGTAAATCCTACAAATTGTAATCCAGCAGGTAATTGATCAAACACCTCAACACCTGTTGCGTCACCAGGACCCTGGTTTTCAACAGTTATTGTATAAGTGATGACATCACCTATTACAGCATTTGCAGCATCTACTTCTTTGTTCAATGACAAATCAATTGTTGCACCAGTGAAACCAAAGTCTGCATCTACGTAATCTTCATTTTCACCTAAATTAACTGTATCTGAATCAGATGTTGTTAATTCATAACCATCAGGACCATCTCCTACTTCAACAACATAAGTACCTGCTGGTAACTCATCGAATAAGTAGAATCCGTTTTCATCTGTTGTTGTTGTTGCGATTAAGATACCATCTTGATATAATGAA
>ENA-ORXM01000937-ORXM01000937.1-marine-metagenome-genome-assembly--contig:-NODE-937-length-45102-cov-6.296036_pt1 | contig 45102 bp, 37 predicted proteins | sample MGYA00237867_ERZ511480 | MGnify/ENA primary metagenome ERZ511480 (study PRJEB26309, sample SAMN06266103) | marine metagenome | isolation source: Algal blade | place: United Kingdom:Sidmouth, United...
GAGAATCTGCACCATGGCGGCGATGACGCCGATGTAGCAGATCAGCCCGAGAAAGCTCAGGTCCACGTTCGGCAGCCCGATCCAGGAGAGCGCGCCGCCGTCGAGCAGGTACTGGAAGATGAGGTTGTTCGCCGGCACCGTGATCGCCTGCACGACAACGACGGCGGCCCCGAGCCCGAACGCCGTCGAGATCTGCTTCGAGACGGCGAGGAAGGTGCACATGCCGAGAAAGAACGAGAGCGCGAGGTTCTCTACGAAGATCGACTTGACGAACAGGCTCAGCGCGGCTTCCATCAGACAGCCTCCGTGCTGCCGCGGTGGGCCTGATGGATCTGGTACTCGCGACGCTCGATCTGGCGCGGCTTCCAGGTGCGCACGCCCCAGATCATCAGCCCGATGATGAAGAAGGCGCTCGGCGGCAGCAGCATGAACCCGTTGGTGTAGTACCAGCCGCCGTCGGCCGTCGACGGCAGTATCGTGTTGCCCAGCAGCGTGCCCGCGCCGAACAGCTCGCGAAGCGTCCCGACGATAACGAGGATCAGGCTGTAGCCGAGCCCGTTGCCGAGACCGTCGAGAAAGCTCACCCCGGGCGGGTTCTTCATCGCGAAGGCCTCGGCCCGCCCGAGCACGATGCAGTTGGTGATAATCAGACCGATGAAGACGGTGAGCTGCTTGGCGATGTCGTAGGCGAAGGCCTTCAGAAGCTGATCGACGATGATGACGAGCGAGGCGATGATCGTCATCTGCACGATGATGCGGATGCTCGAGGGAATGTGGTTGCGGATCATCGAGATCGACGCGTTCGAGAAGGCGACGACTGTGGTCAGCGCCAGACACATCAGGAGCGAGGCGGCGAGCGTCGTCGTCACGGCGAGCGCCGAGCAAACGCCGAGCACCTGCAGCGTGATCGGGTTGTTGTCGACGAGCGGGTCGAAGACGACCTGCTTGCTTGTCGCGTCCATCGTCAGGCTCCCTGGTTGGAGAGGTCGGTGCCGAAGTTCTCGAGGAAGGGACCGAAGGCGTCCTCGTCGAGCCAGTACTGCAGGAGGTTGGTCACGCCGCGGCTCGTCAGCGTCGCCCCTGCGAGCCCGTCGACACTGTAGGCCGCGTCCGGCGCGTTGGCCGGCACCGTCCCCTTGACGACCTCAATGGCGACATCGCCCGAGTCGTCGAAGGCGATCTTGCCTTCCCACTTCCTGCGCCAGGCGACGTTGTCGACCTCGCCGCCGAGGCCGGCCGTCTCCGCGTGATCGTAGAACTTCAGCCCTGAGATCGTCCGGAGATCCTCCTCGAGCGCGATGAAACCGTACAGCGTCGACCAGAGCCCGAGCCCGTGCACCGGCAGCACGATCTGCTCGAGCGCATCCCCGTCCTTGACGAGGTAGACCTCCGCGTAACGTGCCCGCTGGCCGATGCTGGCGATGTCCTTGTCGGCATCGATGAGGATGCCCATCTCGGGATCGGCCGCAGCGACGCGTGCGTCGAAGGTGTCCGGGTCGATCTCGTCGGTGAATTCCCCCTTCTCCAGGTCAACGATGCGTCGCTCGATGCTCGCGAACAACGCCTCGATGTCGGGCTCCCCGGCGGCCGCATCGGAATCGGTATCGGCGTCGCGCTCGGTCTGCAGGAGCCCCGCGACCTCGAGGACGTTCTTTTTCCGATCGAGCTCAGCGTTGATGTCCTGGGTCGGACGCAGCGCCACCGCCGCCCCCGAGACGAGCACCGAGCAGACCAGGCACAGCGCGACCGCGACGGCGACGGTCTTTCGCGGATCGTCGTTCGGCAGTGCCAGTATCTCGCCGATCTTACCGCGCGGTGCGCGCTTCTCGTCGGACGCCGTAACCTCGCCGTCCTCACCGGCGCGCTGCCCGTCCGCGGGTTCCTCGTCGGCATGCCGCGGCACGTCGCCGGCGTTAAGCCGCTCGATGTCGGCAGCCTGCCCCGCGTCCTCGCCCGTCGCCGTCGTGTCCCCCGAGCGTATGTCCCCCGGAGGGGCCGTGCCGCCTCCGGCCGCCGGCGTACCGGGCGACGGTCCGCCGGCCGGATCCGGGCTACCCTCGCCCCGGACGGTCTTGTCGTCTTCGGGCTCGTTGTCGCGGTTCATCCCGTCGCCTCCTGGCCACCCGTAGTCTCCGGGCCGCCCTTCGCCGCCGGACTGCCCGCCTCCTGATGAACCGTCGCCTCCTTGCCGCCCGCCGCCTTCTGCTGACGACGCAGCCGCCGACGTATGTTCGCCTGCACGACGCCGTAGTCGATCAGCGGCGCGATGAGGTTGGCGAAGAGGATCGCGAGCATGATCCCTTCGGGGTAAGCGGGGTTGACGACACGGATAATCACGGTCATGAAACCGATCAGGAACCCGAATATCCAGCGCCCCATGTCGGTGTGGGCCGCGCTGACCGGATCGGTGGCCATGAACACCATGCCGAAGGCGAAGCCACCGAGCACGAAGTGCCAGTGCGGGGGCAGCGCGAACATCGGGTTCGTGTCGCTGCCGATCACGTTCAGCAGCAGCGACGTCACGACCAGGCCGAGGAAGGTGCCGAGGATGATGCGGTAGGAGGCGATGCGGGTGTAGATCAGGAACGCCGCGCCGAGCAGACAGGCGAAGGCCGAGGTCGAGCCGAGCGAGCCCTGGATCGAGCCGAAGAACGAGTCGCCCCAGCTCACGCCCGCGTCGAGGATGTAGTTCAGACCCCCTTCGGCGCCGAGGCTCAGCGGGGTGGCGCTGCTGTAGCCGTCGACCGCGGTCCAGACCTCGTTGCCGGAGAGCTGTGCCGGGTAGGCGAAGAACAGGAAGGCGCGGCCGGCGAGGGCGGGGTTGATGAAGTTCTTGCCCGTGCCGCCGAACACCTCCTTGGCGATGACGACGCCGAAGGAGATGCCGAGCGCCGCCTGCCAGAGCGGGATGTCGGGCGGCAGGATCAGCGTGAACAGCATCGAGGTGACGAGAAAGCCCTCGTTCACCTCGTGGTTGCGGACGGCGGCGAAGACCACTTCCCAGAACCCGCCGGCGGCGAGCACGACGACGTAGATAGGCAGGAAGTAGACGAAGCCGTGCCAAAAACAGTCCCAGAGGCTCCCCGGATCGTAATCGACGCCGAACAGACCGAGCACCGCGCCGCGCCAGCCCTCGGCCCGCTCGAGCCCGAGCTCCGCCATCGCGGCGTTCGCCTGAAAGCCCGTGTTCCAGAGCCCGAAGAGGATACATGGGATGGTCGCGAGCACCACGTAGCTCATGACCCGTTTCAAGTCGATCGCGTCGCGCACGTGAGGGGCGTTGCGGGTCACGTCCGACGGGGTGTACAGGAAGGTGTCGACCATCTCGTACAGCGCGTAGTACTTCTCGTACGGCCCGCCCTTGGCGAATTGCGGGTGGATACCGTCGAGCCAACGACGCAGGGGAGTGCGGTGTGGCACTGGCTCTAGCCCTCCTTCTCGATTTGTTCGAGGTTGGCACGGAGCACCGGGCCGTAGTTGTACTTGCCCGAGCAGACGAAGGAGCACAACGCGAGGTCCTCCTCATCGAGCTCGAGACAGCCGAGCTTCTGCGCCACGTCGGTATCGGCCACGAGCAGCGCTCGAAGGAGCTGCGTCGGCAGAACGTCCAGCGGTACCACGCGCTCGTAGTTGGCGATCGGCACCATGGCGCGCGGGCTGCCGTTGGTCGTGCTGGTGAAGGCGTAGTGCTTCTTCTCGCGGTGCAGGCTCGACATGAACAGGTTGATGGCCGAGAACTTGTCGCCGGTGGGGTTGATCCAGCCGAGCAGCTCGCGATCGCGACCCTCGGCGATGACCGAGATCTGCGTGTGATAGCGGCCGAGGTAGTTCGACCAGTTCGCCGCGCGACGCCCCGAGAGCACGGAGCCCGAGATGACGCGGCACTCGGTGTTGTCGAGCTCGTCGGCGACGAGCTCCCCGATCGAGGCGCCCAGGCGCGTGCGCAGGAGGCGCGGGTTCTTCACCACCGGGCCACCGAGCGCGACCACCCGTTCGAGCCAGAGCTCGCCGGTGACGAACAGCTTGCCGACGGCGATGACGTCCTGGTAACCGATGTACCAGACCGTCTCCTCGGCATCGACGGGGTGGAGGAAGTGGATGTGGGTGCCGGGAAGCCCTGCGGGGTGCGGGCCCTCGAAACCGGTGGAGACGAACTTGCGACCGCTCGGCAGCGACGGAAGTTTGGCGCCGCCGGCGTGGCAGACGTGAACGGCGCCGGCCGTCAGCGTCGCGAGCGCCTCGAGACCGGCGGTGAAGTCGGCCGCGTACTCGTCGATGACCACGGCGGGATCGGCGGCGAGCGGGTTGCTGTCGGTCGCGGTCACGAAGATCGCCGCGGGCTCGCTGCCGGGCTCGGGGATCTTGCTGTAGGGCCGCGTGCGCAACGCGGTCCACAGGCCGCTCTCGAGCAGCCCTTCGCGCACCCGGGCGGTGTCGAGACGCGAAAGGCCGTCGGCGCCGACGCCGTCGACGATCGGCGCGCTCGTGCGATCGTCTTCCCCGAGGCGGATCTCGACCGACTGCAGCACGCGCCGCGCACCGCGGTTGATCGCCGCGACCACCCCGTCCCCGGGCGCGACGAAGCGCACCTCCGGGTGCGTCTTGTCGGTGAACAGCGTCTGCCCGAGCGTGACCCGGTCGCCTTCGGCGACCGCCATCGTCGGTCTCAGCCCGACGTAGTCGAGCCCGACCAGCGCGACCGAGGAGACCGGCACGGCGTCCTCGATCTCCTGACGGGGCGCGCCCTGGATCGGCAGGTCGAGCCCGCGCCTGATCGATACCGTCGTCATGCGCGATGCACCGGGTGACGGCGCATCCGCGGTCCGTCGGGGCGTTCCGGCAGGAGCTGGCTCGGGCGATCGGTCCGCATCGTGTCGCGTTCGTGACGAAGGGGCTGCGCGCTCATCCTAGTCGGGGTCGTGCCCGACTTCAATCGAGCCGGGTCGGAGCGCGGGCTCACGGCACACGTCGCCTTGCCGGCCAAGGTCCCAAGCCCTGTTCGAGCGCGTCAAGAAGGGCCCGCGCACCGCTTGGCGAGGGTCGTGACGTCATCGGACACCGGTCACGGATCGGAGGTCGGCACCCGGGGCACCCTCGAAGGCGATGCGCGCGCGACCGCCTCGAACCGGCGGCAGGTCCGCCGTACCCGTCAGAACAGGGCGGACAGGTCGAGCGACACGTCGCCCAGCCCTCGCGGCACGATCGCGCCGAGCTCGGACGGCGAGTCCTCGAACCGCCAGCGGCCCTCGTGCGGATCGGCGTGACGCGACAGACGCCCTCCCTCGACGTCGACGATCCACACCTCGGGGATACCGCGCTTCGCGTACAGCGGCAGCTTGACGTCCGTGTCGTAGCGAAGGCTCGAGGCCGAGACCTCGATCGGCAGCAGGACGTCGCGGGCCTCCGCCGTGACGCTCCCGTAGAAGTCGTCTCTCGGCTTCAGCGGCAGCAGGTCCGGTTCGGGCTCCGAGAAGTCGGACAGGCGGATCGAACCCCGGGCCCTGACGATGGCGTTCTCGCCGACGGCCATGACCAGCAGGCGGTTCAGCCGATCGACCTTGCTCATGTGCCCCTTGCCGATCGGTGCCATGTCGACGATCTCCCCCTCGATCAGCTCCACCCGCGCGCCCGGCGCGAAGCGGCGCCCGGTTCCCGCGGGCGAACGTCACCTCGCCGCCGACCCCGTCACGAGCGTGACCGGCCCTCGGCGAGGCGATCGGCGAACACGTCGAGCAGGCGGTTCTTGAGGATCTTGCCGGTGGCCGCCGCCGGCAGCGCCTCGACGACGAGGATCCGCGACGGGCGCTTGTAGGCGACCAGGCGCTCGGCGGCGAACGCGGCGAGCGCCGCCTCGTCCGCGGCGTCCGGCGCGGTGCACTGCACGAACGCCAGCACCTCCTCGTCGCCGCCGTCGAGCCGCCGCCCGACGACGGCGCACTGCACGACGGCGGGGTGCTCGTTCAGCGCGATCTCGACCTCGGGCGGGTAGACGTTGAAGCCGCCGCGGATGATCAGCTCCTTGCTGCGCCCGACGACGTGCAGGTTGCCGTCGGCGTCGAGCCGTCCGAGATCGCCGGTGCGGAGGAATCCGTCCGCGTCGATCGCGCGTGCCGTCTCGGCCGGATCGCGGAAGTAGCCCTTCATGACGTGCGGCCCGCGCGTGGTGATCTCGCCGGTGCCCTCGGCGTCCGCGCCCGGCACCGATGCATCCACGCGCAGCTCCACCCCGGGAAAAGGCGGGCCGACGCTGATGTCGGGCAGCCCCGGCGGGTTCGCCGTGCCGCAGATGCCCGCCGTGCTCTCGGTCATGCCGTAGCCGTTCTGCAGCGCGACGCCGTAGAACGCCTCGGCCTTCCTCTTCCACGCCGGGTCCAGCGGCGCCGCCCCCGACGAGACGTAGCGCAGCGCCGGGCTGCCGAGCCGGGTCTCGCCGCGCGCCGCGACGTGCTCCATCAGCAGCGCGTGCATCTGCGGCACGGCCGGGAACACCGTCACGCCGCCGCGCAGGGCCTCGAGCAGGAGATCGGGACGGAAACGGGGCGCGAGCCGCACCGATGCTCCCGCCCAGGACGTCGCCATCAGCACCGAGGCGAGTCCGAACACGTGCGTCAGCGGCAGCACCCCGTACAGGCGATCCTCGACGCCGAGCCCGCGCAGCTCCCCCGACGCCCGCGCCGCGAAGCGGAGGTTGGCATGGGTCAGCATGACACCCTTGGGCGCGCCGGTCGTGCCGGTGGTGTAGAGGATGACGGCGATGTCCGGATCGGCCGGAATCGCGGGGTCCGGCGCGCCGCTCGAGAGCGTCAGATCGCCGGCCGACACGACGAGGGGCCGAGCGCCCAGGCTCTCGCCGTGCGCGGCGGCCTCGGCCGACACGGCACTCGTGAACACGGTCGCGCGCGGCGACGCGTGCGCCGTCACCTTGCCGATCTCGAGCGCCGTCAGCCGGGCGTTGACCGGCACGGCGGCGGCGCCGAGACGGCTGCAGGCGAGGATCGACACGGCCGTCGCGACGCAGTTCTCCGCGACGATCAGGACCCGGTCGCCGAGGACGACGCCCTCGCCGGCGAGCCGCTCCGCCATCTCCTCGATCGCGTCGCGGTAGCCTGCGTACGTGAAGACGCGGCCGTCGTGATCGAGGATCGCCGGGGCGTCGGGCCGGGCGCCGGCATGCGCGAACACGAAGTCGTGAGCGCGAGGTGTCGCTTCGATATCCTCGCTCACGACACCGACTCCCGTGACGGATCCTCCGCGCGACTCGTCGCCGGGCGGAGCCGGGCGAGCGCGACCAGGGCGTCACGCTCGAGCTCGTCGACGATCTCGGCGAGCGGCGCGACCGCCTCGGTCAGCCCGAGCGACTGCCCGGCCGAGAGCATGCCGCGGCTGACGTCGCCGCTCCGGTAGGCCGAGCGCCCGATCGCCCCCGACACGTGCGGCAGCAATGCCTCGATGCCGATGTCGGGGTTCTCCCGCTCGAGCCGCGCGACCAGCTCGGTGGTCTCGTTGCCGAGCGTGCGGATGGTGTTGCGCACGCTCGACATCGTCAGCACCGTGTCGCGCTCGGACGCCTCGACGAGGGCACGCTTGTAGTCCGGGTGGGCGCCGATCTCCTCGGCGACGAGGAAGCGCGTGCCGACGACGACGCCTGCCGCCCCCGCGGCCAGCGCCGCGACCAGCTGGCTGCCCGCGCCGATGCCGCCGCCGACCAGGAACGGGATGCGGAGCCTGCGCTCGGCGAGCGCGAGGTTCACCAGGCTGCCGACCAGCTCCATGCCGGGATGGCCACCGCACTCCGCCCCGACGATCGAGACCATGTCGACGCCGATGCTCTCGGCCTTCACCGCGAAGCGCACGCTCGGCACCTTGTGCAGCACGTGCACGCCGGCCGCCTCGAGCTCGGGCATGAAGGCCTCGGGATTCCTGCCCGAGGTCTCCACGAAACGCACGCCCTCCTCGATCACCAGCCGGAACACGTCGGCGACCTTCTCGCCGGGCACCAGCTTCGGCAGCATCGAGACGTTGACGCCGAACGCGGCCTCGCCGCAGGCCTCGCGGCAGGCGCGGATCTCGCGCCTGAGCGCATCCGGCTCCGGAAAGCTCGCCGCCGTCAGGAAACCCATGATGCCGGCGCGCGCCGCGGCCGACACGTAGGCCGCGTCCGAGAGCCACATCAGGCCGCCCGCGACGATCGGCAATCGCGTGCCGTAGCGACGCGTGGCGGCCGTGTCGAACGCGGGATCGACGGGTCGACGGGTCGCGTCGGGCCGCGACGTCGACTCGTCGCGGCGGAGTGTCGGCGCATCGGGACGACTGCCGTCGAGCGCCGGTCCCGCGCTCCCGTACGGACCGCTCACGCGTCGCCCCGGCACTTCGCGAAGTCCGGCGCGCGCTTGCCGAGAAAGGCCCCGATGCCTTCGGCCGCCTCCGCCGACGCGACGGCGTCGGCCATCGCGTCGCGCTCGCGATCGAGTTGCGCCTCGAGCGGACCGGCCGCCGCGCGCAGCAGTCGCTTGATGCTCGTCTGGGTCGCCGCCGGCCCACGCGCGAGCGCGTCGGCGAGTCGCGTCGCCGAGGCGAACGCGCCGCCCGCGTCGGCGATCTCGTTGATCGCGCCGAGCGCGTGCAGCCGCCGCGCCGGAACCGGCTCGCCGAGCAGTGCCATGCGGGCGGCGAACGCCGCCGGCAACCGCTCGAGCAGCGTGCGGGTCAACCCGCCGTCCGGTACCAGCCCGGCCCTGACGTAGGCGACCGTGAACGAGGCCTCCTCGCCGGCGACGATCAGGTCGCAGGCGAAGGCGATCGAGACGCCCGCGCCGGCCGCGCCGCCGTCGACCACGGCGATCACCGGCTTCGGGCACGCGACGATCGCGCGCACCACGTCGTGCAGCGACTCGATCGCGGCGAGGCGCACGGCACGCGGCTGCGTGCGCCGCTCGGCGAGCATGCCGAGATCGCCGCCGGCGCAGAAGAAGCCGCCCTCCCCGCGCAGGAGCACCGACGTGATCCGCGGCTCGCGTGCGGCCAGCGCGAGCGCGTCGCCGAGCACGCCGTAGTACTCGGGCGACAGGGCGTTGCGCCTGGTGACGTTCGCGTTGACGACGATCAGGCGATCGCCGAGGTCCTCCATCCGGGCGAGCGCCGTCACGACGGCGACTCCGGTTCGGTGCGCGCGCGCTTGAACACCCCGCTCGCCGTCGCGATCAGCGTGCCCGCCTCGTCGGCGAGCTCGCCGTCGACGAACACCAGCGAGCGACCGCCGCCGGTGACCCGCCCGGTCGCGGTCAGTCGCGTCCCCATGCGTCCGGGCGCGAGAAACTGGGTGCTCATCGAGATCGTCATGAACGGGCGCCGGCCGCTCGCGTCCACCGTCAGGCTCGCCGTCGCGCCCATCGCGTTGTCGAGGAGGGCCACGGCGAGACCGCCGTGCAGCCGCCCGTGGCGGTTGCCGTGGGTCTCGTCGACGACGAGCGTGCAGCGCGCCCGGCCGTCGCCCCGGCCGATGTCGAGCGTGTAGCCGAGCAGGCGCTGGGCGCCGGTCTCGTTCTCGATGATGCCGGTGGTCGCGGTGGTCGTCGTACCGGTCGCCGCGCCATCGCCGGATTCGCCATCGCCGGATTCGTCGTCGAACGACTCGCCTGTCTTGCCGACGGGTGCCGTGCCGTCGTCGAGCTCGCGAGAATTCGTCACGGTCGAGCGACCGCCAGCGCGATGAAGCGCTCGAGATGGTGCAGCGTGTCGCCGAAGCGGTGATCGACCATGACGAGCCGCCGGGCGAGATGACCGAGCTCGTACTCCATCGTCATGCCGATCCCGCCGTGCAGCTGGATGCCCTCCTCCGCGACGCGCTGCCCGACCTCGCCGACGAGGTGCTTGGTCGCGCTGACGTGACGCTCGCGCGCCTCTCGCGCCCCGTCGACGTGACCGGCGAGGTTGATGACGGCCGAGCGCGCCTGCTCGATCTCGATCAGCAGGTCGGCCATGCGGTGCTGAAGCGCCTGGAAGGCGCCGAGCGGCTTGCCGAACTGCTTGCGGGTGCCGAGGTAGTCGGCGGTCAGCGCGCGGATCGATTCCATCAGCCCGAGCGCCTCGGCGGAGATCGCGAGCGTCGCGCGCGCGTGAACGAGCCCGAGCGCGGCGAACGCGCCGCCGTCCGCTTCGATCCGTGCCTCGGAACCGACGGCGACGCCGTCGAGCACGATCTCGGCGGCCCGTCCACCGGAGGCGAGCGCGTAGTCCTGCCGCTCGACGCCCGACGCGTCCGCGGGCACCAGGAACAGCGCGATGCCGTCCTCGTCGGCGACGTCGCCCGACACCCGTGCGCTGACGATCAGGTGATCGGCCGCCGGCGCGTTGACCACGACCGACTTCCGCCCGTCGAGCACGTGGCCGCCGTCGCGCCCGCGCGCCGTCGTCGCGACGCGGGCGAGCTCGTAGCGGCCGTCCGGCTCGGCGTGGGCGAGCGCGAGGTGCAGCCCGCCGTCGATCAGCGGTTCGAGCAGCGCGCGGTGCGCGTCGTTCGTCGACATCGCCAGCAGACCGCCGCCGAGCACACCCGTATCGATCAGCGGGTCGACCGCACCGACCCGGCCGAGCTCCTCGAACACCACCGCGAGATCGAACCCCGCACCGCCGAACCCGCCGTGCTCCTCGGCGAACAGCGCACCGATCACGCCGAGCTCGGCGAGCCCGGACCAGAGCTCGGCGGAGAACCCGCGCGCGTCCTCGCCGAGCGCACGTCGCGTCTCCGGTGTGTAGCCGTCCTGCAGGAAGCGCCGGAGACTGTCCTGCAGCATCCGTCGTTCGTCGCCGAGCTCGAAGTTCATGACCGATCCCTCAGAGCAGCGACTTGGCGATGATCGAACGCTGGATCTCGTTCGAGCCACCGTAGATCGAGAGCTTGCGGTTGTTCAGGTAGCCGGGCGTGGCGGCGGCCGCGTAGTCCGGGCCGACCGTCTCGACGTTGCTCCCCTCCTCCAGCGCCTCGGGCACGAGCGGCATCGCGTAGGGGCCGACCGCCGAGCGGGTCAGCGCGTCGATCTCCTGGCGGATGACCGATCCCTTGATCTTCAGCATCGAGCTCTCGACCCCGGGCGCCTGGCCGGCCGCCGCGCCGGACACCACGCGCAGGTTCGTCGTCGTCATCGCCATCAGCTCGATCTCGACCCGGGCGATGCGGGCGGCGAAGTGCGGGTTCTCGATCAGCGGGCGACCGCCCGAGCGTTCCAGTCGGGCGATGCGCTTGAGGTTCGCGAGCCCGGCCGTGGCGAAGCTGACACCGGCGATGTTGGTGCGCTCGTGGGTCAGGAGGTACTTGGCGTAGGTCCAGCCCTCGTTCTCCTCGCCGACGAGGTTCGCGCGCGGCACGCGGACGTCGCTGAAGAACACCTCGTTGACCTCGGGCTCGCCGTCGATCAGCACGATCGGACGCACCTCGATGCCGGGCGTGCTCATGTCGATCAGCAGGAACGAGATGCCCTCCTGCGGCTTGCCTTCCGTGGCGGTTCGCACGAGGCAGAAGATCATGTTCGCGTGCTGCCCGAGCGTGGTCCAGGTCTTCTGCCCGTCGACGACGTAGTGATCGCCGTCGCGCACGGCACTCGTCCTCAGCGAGGCGAGGTCGGAGCCCGCGCCGGGCTCGGAATAGCCCTGACACCACCAGTCGGAGCCGTCGAGGATGCGCGGCAGCCAGTGCGCCTGCTGCTCCTCGGAGCCGAACCGCTGCAGCACCGGCCCGAGCATCGCGACGCCGAACGGCACGATGCGCGGGGCGGCGGCGCGCGTCAGCTCCTCCTCGAACAAGTGCCGCCGCACCGCGTCCCAGTCCTGTCCACCGAAGCGCTCGGGCCAGGCGCCGGCCAGCCAGCCGCGCTCGTTCAGGATCGCGTGCCACTCCTCGTGATCGGCCTTGGTCAGGCGCCGTCCGAGCCGTACCTTGTCGGACAACCGCGCGGGCAGGCGCTCGGCGAGGAAGTCGCGCACGTCGTCGCGGAAGCGCATCTGCTCGTCGCTGTAGCTCAGGTCCATGTCGGGTTCCTCAGTAGATGTCGAACAGACCGGCGGCACCCTGCCCGCCGCCGATGCACATCGTCACGACGCCGCGCTTCGCGCCACGCCGTCCGCCCTCGATCAACAGGTGTCCCGCCATCCGCGCGCCGGTCATGCCGAACGGGTGCCCCACCGAGATCGCGCCGCCGTCGACGTTGCAGGTCGAGGCATCGATGCCGAGCGTGTCGCGGCAGTGGAGCGCCTGGCTCGCGAACGCCTCGTTCAGCTCCCAGAGATCGACGTCGTCGACGCCGATGCCGTCGCGTTCCAGCAGCCGCGGCACGGCGAACACCGGGCCGATACCCATCTCGTCCGGCTCGCAGCCGGCCACCGCGAACCCGCGGAACGCGCCGAGCGCCTCCAGCCCGAGCCGCTCGGCCTCGCTCGCCTCCATCATGACCAGAGCCGCGGCGCCGTCGCTGAGCTGGGACGCGTTGCCGGCGGTGATGAACGCCTCCGGCCCGCGCACCGGTTCGAGTGCCGCGAGCCCCTCGGCGGTCGTCGACGGACGGTTGCACTCGTCGCGCTCGAAGCGGTGCGCGCGTTCGGAGACCTCGCCGCTGGCCTTGTCGCGCACGGCCATGGTCACGTCCATCGGGGCGAGCTCCCGATCGAAGCGCCCCGCCTCCTGGGCCGCCGCCGTGCGCCGCTGACTCTCGAGCGCCAGCGCGTCCTGGGCCTCGCGCGTGATGCCGTAGCGACGCGCCACGATGTCGGCGGTGTCGATCATCGGCAGGTAGAGCTCGGGCCTGTGTTCCTCGATCCACGGCTCGCGCGAGTCGCGCGGCGGCGGCTGCACCAGCGAGACGCTCTCCAGACCGCCGACCAGCACGCAGTTCGCGCCATCCACGACGATCGCGTGCGACCCCATCGCGATCGCCTGCAGGCCGCTCGCGCAGAAGCGGTTGACGGTGGTGCCGGCGATCGTCACCGGCAGCCCCGCACGCACGATCGCCTGGCGCGCGATGTTGCCGCCGGTGACGAACTCCGGGTAGCCGCAACCCCAGATGCTGTCCTCGATCGTCGCCGGATCGACACCGGCCCGGGCGACCGCCTCGGCGGCGACATGGCCGGCCATGGTCGCGCCATGGGTCAGGGCGAGCGAACCGCGGGCGGCCTTGGCGATCGGCGTGCGGGCGACGGAGACGAAGACGGCGTTGCGCATGGGGAATCCGGATCGGTGGACGGGTCGGTCGATGAGTCGGGTGGAGCGTCGGTCGACAGGTCAGTCGGCGCGTCGGTCGGCGCGTCGGAAAGAGCATCGTTCCACGAGTCGGTGCACGAGCGGGGTGAACGTTCACGGGGAAGCTCACTCGCGACGGCGTGCCGCTCACGCCACGGACTCGTCGTTCAGATCCTGGAAATCGCCACCCTCGGCCACGAGTCGTTCGAGCAGCGGCGACGGCCGCCAGAAGTGATCGTCGCTCGCGGCGAACGTCCGGAGGTCCGCGAGCACGGTATCGAGACCCACGGCGTCGGCGTGCTTCATCGGTCCGCCGCGGTGACGCGGAAACCCGTAGCCGTGCACGAACACCACGTCGACGTCGAGCGGGCGCGCGGCGATACCCTCGTCGACGACGCGCGCGCCCTCGTCGATCATCGCCGCCAGGCAGCGGCGCACGATCTCCTCGTCGTCGAACGCGCGCGGCTCGATGCCCGCCGCCGCGCGCGCCTCGGCGACGACGCGCTCGAGATCCGGGTCCGGCTCGCCTTGCCGCGCGCCTTCCGGGTAGCGGTAGTAGCCGCGTCCGCTCTTGCGCCCGAGACGCCCGGCCTCGAACAGGGCGTCGGCGAAGGTCGGCACGCGCTCGCGCGGGTGACGCTCGGCGGCCTTCCTTCGCCGGGTCGCGTGACCGATGTCGAGCCCGGCGAGATCCGACACCTCGTACGGCCCCATCGCGAACCCGAACGCCTTGATCGCGCGATCCACCTGATACGGGCTCGCCCCGTCGAGCACGACGTGATCGGCCGCCGCGCGGTAGCGGGCGAGTATCCGGTTGCCGATGAAGCCGTCGCAGACGCCGGCGCGCACGGCGATCTTGCCCAGCCGCTTCGCCAAGGCCAGTGCGCCGGTGACGACCTCGGGCGCCGTCGCGTCGGCGACCACGACCTCGAGAAGCTTCATGACGTGCGCCGGCGAGAAGAAGTGCAGGCCGATCACGTCGGCCGGACGCGAGGTGGCGCGCGCGATCTCGTCGACGTCCAGGTACGAGGTGTTGGTGGCGAGGATCGCCCCGGGCCGGACGACGCCGTCGAGCGCGCCGAACAGCTCGCGCTTGACGTCCATGTCCTCGAACACCGCCTCGACCACGAGATCGACGTCGGCGAGCGCCGCGTGCGCGACGCCGGTCCGGAACGCGTCGTCGAGCAGCGACGCACGGCGTCCCGCATCGAGCTTGCCGCGCTCCACGGCCGTGTCGAGATACCCCGCGATCGTCTCGCGTGCCCGCGCGCCGCTCGCCTCGTCGCGCTCGATCAGCGTCACGTCGAGGCCGGCGAGCAGCATCGACGTCGCGATGCCCGCGCCCATCGTGCCGCCGCCGACCACGCCGACGCGCTCGATCCCGCGCGGCTCGACACCCTGCAGCCCGGGCAGCTTCGCGACCCGCCGCTCGGCGAAGAACGCGTGGATCAGGCCCGCGCGCTGCGGGGTGTCCATCAGTTCGAGAAACAGTCGCCGCTCCTCGGCCAGTCCGTCGTCGAGCGACAGGCGGGTGGCCGCCTCGAGCGCGTCGACGGCGGCGAGCGGGGCGACCTGACCGCGGGCCGAGCGCGCGAGCGCGGCGCGGCGCTCGCCGAACACCTCGGCGGCGACCGGCGCGATGTCGCGCTCGCCGCTCGGACGTCGTGCGGTGCCGTCCGCGAGCAGCTCGCGGGCGAACGCGATGCCCGCCCGGCGCGCGTCGCCGGCATCGCCCGCGTCGGCGAGTCGATCGATCAGGCCGCTCTCCAGCGCGCGCGCGGCGCTCACCGGACGCCCGCCCGTGATCATGTCGAGCGCGACCGGAATGCCGGTCAGTCGCGGCAACCGTTGCGTGCCGCCCGCCCCCGGCATCAGGCCGAGGGTGACCTCCGGCAGACCGAGCCGCGTGCCGGCGAGCGCCAGGCGGTGATGCGCGCCGAGCGCGATCTCGAGCCCGCCGCCGAGCGCGCTGCCGTGGATCGCGGCGACGATCGGCTTCGGGCAGCGTTCGATCGCGAGGATGACGTTCGGCAAGGCGGGCGGCATCGGCGGCTTGCCGAACTCGCCGATGTCGGCCCCGCCGATGAACAGTCGTCCGCTGCCGACGATGACGGCGACGCGGGCCGCCTCGTCCCGCTCGAACCGCGCCACGGCATCGGCGAGACCGGCGCGCACGTCGCGCGACAGCGCGTTGACCGGCGGGTTGTCGACGGTGAGGACGGCGACGTCGGCGTCGAGCTCGTAGGCGACGGGTTCGCTCATGAAGCGATCTCCTCGGGAACGTGGCGGGGGCTCGCGCCGGGCTGCCCGGTCAGGACGGCGAGCTCGTCGACGGCGGCACGCAACGCCGGGCCGACTTCGCCGTGCAGTCGCTCGAGCGACAGGCCTTCGGGCATCGCCCCGCAGGTGAAGACCACCGGCTCGGCGAGCTGGCTCGCGTGGAACGGCACGGAAGCGGCGTGGATGTTCGGGGTGAAGTAGTGGCGGGGGTCGGCGACGACGAAGCCCGCGCCGCGAAGCTGGCGGCGCGCCTCGCGACGCACCGACCGGCTGTCGGGCGACTCGCCGCGTGCCTCGTCCGACAGATCGTCCGCCGACTCGGCGACCACACCGTCCACGGCCTCGTCGGCCGCTCCGCTCACGGTCCCGTCCGACGCTGCGTTCGTCGTCTCGTCGAGCGTCGCGCCGGATGTGGAGAGCACGTCGAGCACGCGCGCGAACGCCGTGTCCGACAGCGCACCGAGCAAGGCCTGCCCGGACGAGGAGCCCACGATCGGCAGGCGGTGCCCGACCTCGAGCCACAGCGACGCGACACCGCGCGGACGCCAGGTGCGCACGAGCAGGAGCTTCTCGGCGTCGCGCACGCCGAGCACCGCGAGCGTGCCGGTGGCGTCGGCGACGCGCTGCATCAGCGGGGCGGAGGCGTCGACGAACGGGATCGCCCCGGCGGCGACGTTGCCGAGCGACAGGAGCACGGGACCCGGACGGTAGCGTTCGTCGCCGCGCGCCTGCTCGAGGTAGCCGAGCGCGCGCAAGGTGAAGGTCAGCCGCGACACGGTCGAGCGCGGCAGCCCGGTGCGTGCGGCGAGCTCGGCGTTGCCGAGACCGTCGTCGTCGGCGCGGAACGCGCGCAGCACCGAGAGCCCGCGGGCGAGCGTCGTGGCGAACCGGCGGTCGCGCCCCGGCGCCGTCGTGCCGTCGTGTCGCGCGGCCATCACATCGAGTCCGGGATCGCGAGCGAGATCAGCGGGAACGCCATGATCAGGCCGAGCACGATCACGTCGACCGACAGGAACCGGACGATTCCGGCGAAGATCCGCTCGATCGGTGCCTCGTCCCCCACGACGTTGGCGATGACGAACACGTTCAACCCGACCGGCGGGGTGATCAGCCCGATCTCCAGGAGCTTGACGACGACGACGCCGAACCAGATCAGGTCGAGCCCCTGCGCCTCGACCAGCGGGATCATCAGCGGCAGCGTCAGCACCATGATGCCGATCGGATCGAGGAACATGCCGAGCAGCAGGTAGATCACCGCCACCGAGAGCAGCAGCGCCACGCTCGAGAGGTCCGCCGCCGCCACCGCGCCGACGATCGCGGGTGCGGCGCCGGTCAGCGCGATGAAGGCGACGAAGATCTTCGCCGCCGCGGCGATCAGGAAGATGCTCGTGGTCTGGATGCAGGTCTCGCGAAGCGCCTCGAGGAGCGCGCGCGGCGTGAGCTTCCGCTGCGCGAAGCCGATCACCACGGCCGCCGACACGCACACCGCCGCGGCCTCGGTCGCGGTGAAGATGCCGCCGTAGATGCCGCCCACGATGATGGCGAACAGCAGCAGCGCGGGCCAGGCGGCGAGCGCGGCGCGACCCTTGTCGCCGAGCGTGATGGTCGTGCTCTCGACCGGGGCGGCGGCCGGATCGCGCCGCACCCAGACGTAGATGACCAGCAGGAACCCCGCGAGCGAGAGCAGCCCCGGCAGGATGCCGGCGAGGAAGAGCTTGCTGATCGACGTCTCGGTGAAGATGCCGTAGATGATGAACAGCACCGACGGCGGGATCAGCGAACCGAGCGTGCCGCCGGCGGCGACGCTCGCCGTGGCGAGGCGTTTGTCGTAGCCCATCCGGAGCATCTCCGGCGAGCAGATGCGGCCCATCGTGGACGCGCAGGCGATCGAGGAGCCGGTGATCGCCGAGAACCCGCCGCAGCCGACCACCGAGGCCATCGCGACGCCGCCGGGCACGCGGGCGAGCCAGACGCGCGCGGCGTGGTAGATCTTCGTGGTGATGTCGGCGCGGTAGGCGATGTGCCCGAGCGCGACGAACAGCGGGATCATCGACAGGTCGTAGGAGTGGATCAGGTCGAACGAGTTGGAGAACACCAGCGAGGTGGTCGGACGGATGGCGCGCGCCGGCAGGAACTCGCCGGTGCGCAGCGCGAACGTCAGGAACGTGCCGGTGGCGGCGACACCGGCGAGCGCGAACGCGATCGGCACGCGCAGGGCGAGCAGCACGACGACGGCGGCGAACGCGAGCAGTCCGATGGTGGTGCCGTCCATCAGCGCGCGCCGCGCTCGTCGGGCGCGACCGCCGGGGCGCCGCGGGCCGGGCGTCCGGCCACGCTCTGCACGCCTCGGCCCGCGCGGATCGCGCGCACGTCACCGATCGTCATGAGCAGCAGCCTGAGCCAGCAGAACGACATGCCGAACAGGAAGATCACTCGCCCGGGCCATTTCGGCAGGTTCAGCTGACCGAAGAAGAACGCGCCGTTGCCGAGCGTGTGCATGGCCTCGCGAAAGCCCGCCCAGATCAGCGGGGCGAGGGCGCACAGTCCGAACGCGGAGCCCGCGACGACGAGCCACGACTGCAGGCTCTCCGGCAGGCGTCGCGACAGGAACTCGACGACGATGTGGGCTCGGGCACCGGTGGCCGCGGCGAGCGGCAGCACGATCGCCGCGACCATCAGCTCGCGCGCCATGACGATGGTGTCGGGCACGCCCGTGCCGAAGAAGGTCCGGCCGACGATGTTCGCCGTGATGAGCGCACCCAGCCCGATCGTCGCGACCACCCCGAGATCCAGCAGCAGACGCTCGATCCGCGCGAGCAGCACGCCCGCGGGCGTGACCCCGGGGCCGCCGTCGCCCGGGACGCTCGTCGACGTCGTGCCGGCCGACGCCGCACTCGCCGACGTCGCACTCGCCGATGTCGTGCTCGCCGATGCCGTGCTCGCCGATGTGGAGCTCACCCGCGTCCGCCCGTCGCCATCGTGCCGGTCAGCGCCATGCCCGCCGCGTCACCGACGTCGCGCGACTACTTCCGCTCCCACGGGTAACCGCTCTCGTCGCGCTCGGCGGCGTACTTGCCGATCAGCTCGCGGTACTCGGCCAGCAGCGCCGTGCCGTCGAGTCCGGCCTCGTCCGCCCGCTTGGTCCAGTCCTCGACGTAGCCCGCCCCCTTCTCGACGAGCTTGTCGCGCTCGCCCGCGGGCAGCTCGACGATCTCCACGCCGGCCGCCTTCATCGTCTCGATCGCCTTCTCGTTGTCGGCGGTGATCAGGCGACCGAGTTCGTCGGCCATGGCCGAGCCCGCCGTGGCGAGCGCTTCCCGTTCGCCGTCCGCGAGACCGTCGTGCATGTCCTTGTTCATGAAGATGCCGAGCGCCCCGACCTGGCCCCAGTCGAGCAGCGTGTAGCTCGTCATCACTTCCTGCTGCTTGAGCGCGGCGACGGCGTAGGAGTAGCCCTGCGAACAGTCCAGAAGACCGCTGTCGAGGCCCTGGTAGGCGTCGTAGATCGACATGTTGACGAGGTTCGCGCCGAAGTCGCCGAAGGTCTTGCCGTAGGCGCCGACGCCGCGCACCTTCTTGCCGGCGATGTCGTCGACCGAGGCGATCGTCGTGCCCTTGCAGCCGATGTTGACCGCCGACGTCGTGAAGGTGCCGAGGTAGACGAGGTTCTGCTCGGCGAGCGACTGCCCGATCGCCTCCGAGGTCCGCATCAGCTCGTCGGTCGCGCGCATGCCGACCCAGGCGTCGGCGTTCTGCAGCGGCAGGTCGGCGATCCCGTAACCGAGCATCTCCTGCGGAAAGTAGACCGAGATGATCGTGCCGAGATCCGCCACGCCGTCCCCGATCGACTGCACGGCCGCCTCCGACTTGAACAGCGCCCCGCCCCACTGGATGTCGATCGCGAGCTCGCCGTCGGTCAACCGTCCGACCTCCTCGACGAAGAACTTGGTCGAGGCGGCACGGGCGCCGCGGTCGGGACCCGCCTCGCCGAGGATCAAGGTGGTCGCGGCGCCGGCGACGGACGTGGCGGACAGCAGCGCGAGCGCGGCCGCGGCGGTCGTGAAGGGTGACGTCATCGAGGATTCTCCGTGAGACCGTTCCGCAGAGTGGAACGATGTTTCGACAAGCGGAACTCTATTCAAGACTGCCGTGAACGTCAAGCACATCCGTTCCCGAACGTACCCGCCCGCCGACGCCGCCCGTCGACATCGCGCGCGGCCAGGATCACGATTCGCGGGAGCTGTCGGCCACCGTCGTGCCGATGTCGACCTGTCCGTCGCTCCGGCGCTGTCGTAAAGTGGCCGCCGGGAGCATTCCCGTTCCCCCGTACCGGAGCCGCCGTCATCGAGTTCTCGTCCCTGATCGCCCGCGGCGTCGCCATGGTCGGCGCCGCCGCGATCCTCGCCCGCCGCTGGAACGGTGCCGACACCGACGTGCCCGCCACCGGCAGCGACCCGACCATCCCGACCGCGAAACCGCAGGGCATACCGACGCTCAAGATGCCGACGGCGCGCGGCTGGAAGCCGGGCGAGGCGCCGAGCGCCGCCGCGGGACTCGACGTGAACTTGTTCGCGGGCGAGCTGATCCACCCGCGCTGGATCCACGTCCTGCCGAACGGCGACGTGCTGGTCGCCGAGGCGCTGCAGGGCGAGGAGCCGATCAAGAGCGCGTTCGACTACGCGATCACCAGCACGATGAAGCGGGCGGCGGCGATCGGTGTCTCGGCCAACCGCATCACGCTGTTCCGCGACGCCGACGGTGACGGACGCGCCGAGGTGCGCGAGCCCTTCCTGGAGCACCAGAACCAGCCGTTCGGCATGGCCCTCGTCGGCGACACGTTCTACGTCGGCAATACCGACGGCGTGTCGGCCTTCCCGTACGTGCACGGCGCGACGCGCATCGACGGCCCCGGCCGGAAGCTCTGCGACTTCAAGCCGGGCGGGCACTGGACGCGGAGCCTGATCGCGAGCCCGGACGGCACGAGGCTCTACGCCGGGGTGGGTTCGGAGACCAACATCGCCGACAAGGGCATGGAGGCCGAGGAAGGGCGCGCCGCGATCCACGTGCTCGATCTCGAGAGCGGCGAGTCCCGACTCTTCGCCACCGGCCTGCGGAACCCCGTCGGCCTCGCCTGGGAGCCGACCACGGGCGAGCTCTGGACCGTCGTCAACGAGCGCGACGGCCTCGGCGACGAGGTGCCGCCGGACTACCTGACGCGGGTCGTGGACGGCGGCTTCCACGGCTGGCCGTACTGCTACTGGGGGAAGACCGTCGACGATCGCGTGCCGCAGGACCCGGCCATGGTGGCAAAGGCGCTGACGCCGGACTACGCGCTCGGCGGTCACACCGCGTCACTCGGGCTCTGCTGGATGCCGGCCGGCACCCTGCCCGGATTCGACGTCGACGGCATGGTCGTCGGTCAGCACGGCTCGTGGAACCGGAGCACCCTGAGCGGCTACAAGGTCGTGTTCGTGCCGTTCGCGGAAGGGCGTCCGGCAGGTGAGCCGCGAACCGTGCTCGACGGCTTCCTCGCGCCGGACGAGAAGTTCTCGTACGGACGCCCGGTCGGGGTCGCGATCGGCGCGGACGGGCGCTCGCTGCTCGTCGCCGACGACGTCGGCAACGTCGTCTGGCGGGTCGCGGGCGAGCGCGCGGACTCGCCGACCTGAAGCCGCCGACGGCGACCGTCACGTGATCGGCAGCGGCGTCGAGGCCGCCCGGCTCGCCGCCGTTTCGATCCACCGCGTCAGCCGGGCGGCATGACGGTCGGCGGAGGCTCGGGCGGGCGAGCGACACCCCGCTCTTCCTCGGTCAGCGCCACACGCTCGCGCAGGTAGACCGGGACGGCGGACTCCGGATCCGCGAGCCCCGTCGCCGCGATCGCGAAGCGGGCGAGCGCGAGCGTGTCGCGGGCGTGCGGCAGGCGACCGTGGCGGATCACGTCGGCGCCCGACAGCCCGAGCGTCGCGCACAAGATGTCGGCGTAGCGCTCGGCGCCGGGTCCGGCGAGACGGTGAACGATGTCGTGATCGGTGCCGGCCGTCCCCACGGACGTCGCCTCTCCGGCCCGCGCCCCTTCTGCAATCGCCTCTCCCGCGATCGCCACCGCGGCCGGCGTTCCCGCGACGGTCGGGCGGTCGACCGTCGCGCCATCGTCCAGCGTCGTCGTTCCGGCCGCGCAGACGCGCTCCTCGGTGACGGCACGCATCAGGCCGTCGACCGTGCGGAAGGCGCCCCAGTAGATCTCGTCGAGACGGGCGTCGAGCGCGACCCCCACGCTCGCGTCCCCGAGTTCGCGTCGGCAACCTTCGGCGATCGCGGCGAGCGTCGAGACGCCGACGACCCCGATGCCGAGCCCGAGCGCGATCCCCTGGGTCACGGAGGCGGCGATCCTGACGCCGGTGAAGCTCCCCGGGCCGCGCCCGAACGCGATGCCGTCGAGCGCGCCGCGAGGGAGCCCCGCCTCGGCCAGCAACCCGTCGATCATCGGCAGGACGAGCCGCGCGTGACGACGCGGCTCCACACGATGGTCGACACGGACATCGTCGCCGATGGCGAGCGCCACCGAGCAGGCGTCGGTCGAGGTCTCGATCGCGAGCAGGTTCACGATGGCGAGACCTCCCCCGCGACACTCGCCTCGAGTGTCTCGCCGTCCGGCTCGCCCGCCGGCTCGTCCGCCGGCTCGTCCGCCAGCCCGTCCGCCAGCCCGTCCGCCAGCTCGTCCGCCAACTCGTTCACTCGCACGCTACCCGGCTCGTCCGCCGGCTCGCGCGTCGGGGCGTCGCGGAAGAAGCGCTCGACCTCGGCGACGTCGCGCGTGATCGGCATCGGCGGCAGGCTCAGGATGAAGGTCTCGCCGTAGGGGCGGCTGCGCATGCGCGGATCGCCGACGACCAGCACGCCGCGATCGGTGACGTCGCGGATCAGGCGCCCGACCCCCTGCTTCAGCGTGATCGCCGCCTGCGGGATCTGGTACTCGTGGAAGGGATCGCCGCCGGCGCGCTTCATGTGATCGATGCGCGCGCTCATGACCGGGTCCCCGGGGGAGCCGAACGGCAGCTTGTCGATGATGACGCAGGAGAGCGCCTCGCCGCGCACGTCCACCCCTTCCCAGAAGCTCGCGGTGCCGAGCAGGATCGCGTTGCCGTAGCTCTTGAACGCCTCGATGAGCTCGCCGCGCGGCATCTGTCCCTGCACCAGCAGCGGGTACGGGAGCGTGCCGGCGAGCAGGCGCTCGGCCTCGTGCAGCGCGCGATAGCTTGTGAACAGGAAGAACGCCCGCCCCTCGCTCGCGGCGAGCACCGGCCGCACGCGCTCGACCAGCGCGGCGGTGTAGCCCTTGGACTGCGGTTCGGGCAGGCCGCTCGGCAGGTAGAGCAGCGCGTTGTGGCGGTAGTCGAACGGGCTGTCGAGCTGCACCTCCTCGGTGTCGTCGAGACCGAGCTGATGGCGGAAGTGCCCGAAGTCGCCACCCACGGCGAGGGTTGCCGACGTGAACGTCCAGCTCGCCGGCACCCCCTCCATCGCCCGGCGGAACGGGCCGGCCACCGTCATCGGCGTCATGTTCAGGCTGAAGCCGGTGCGGAAGGTCTCGAACCAGTGCACGTACTCGCCGTCGGCCGGGTCGTTCGCGAAGCGCGCGAGCGACGCCTGATGGACGAGCGCGCGCTTGTGGCAACCCTCGATGCCCTTGCCGCGCGTCGCGGCGTCGGCGAGGGAGGCGGTCAGCGCCTCGAGCGTGCCGCCGAGTCGCGCGAGCTCGATCAGCATGCGTTCGTCGTCCTGCACCGTGAGCCAGGCGTCCCGCTCGGGTTCCACCGCGAAGGCGAGACGGAAGTGACGGACGGCCGTCTCGAGCGCCTGACCGAGGTCGCGGAGTTCCTTCGTGTCCGGCGCCTCGATCAGCTGCTCGGTGACGGTGTCGCGGGCCAGGTCGAGCAACTGGCGGCTGGAGAGCTTGCGCCCGAAGAACTGCGCGGCGATGTCCGGCAGCTGGTGCGCCTCGTCGATGACGAAGCCGTTCGCGCTCGGCAGGATCTCGCCGAACCCCTCCTCCTTCAGCGCGAGGTCGGCGCACAGCAGGTGGTGATTGACGACGACGATGTCCGCCTCCTGCGCCCGCTTCCTCGCGTGGTGGACGAAGCAGTCGGCGAGGTCCTCGAACTCGTGCTGGGCGCAGAACTCCTCGCTCGAGACGACGAAGGCCCAGACCGGGGAATCCTCCGGCACGGCCGTCACCTCGGCGATGTCGCCGCTCTTCGTGCGACCGGCCCAGTCGGCGACGATGCGCAGGTGCTGGCGGCTCTTCGCGTCGGCGAGCACCGGATGACTCATCGCGCGGGCCAGACGGTGCCTGCAGAGGTAGTTCGAACGTCCCTTCAGCAGGCTCGTCGAGATCGACCCGCCGAGCGCCCGTCCGACGAGCGGGAGGTCCGAGCGGAAGAGCTGGTCCTGCAGGTGGCGCGTACCGGTCGAGACGATGACGCGCTGTCCCGACAGCACGGCCGGCACGAGGTAGGCGAAGGTCTTGCCGGTACCGGTGCCCGCCTCGCCGACGAGCGTCGTGCCGCGGGCGAGCGCGCGGGCGACGGCGACCGCGAGATGGCGCTGTTCCTCGCGCGGGGCGAACCCGGGGAGCAACCCGGCGAACGGGCCGTCGGCGCCGAGCACGTCGTCGATCTCGCGCTCGATCTTCCTCTCGTCCTTGTCGTCCATCGCCGCCGAAGCCTCCGTGCTCCGGCCGATGCCGCCGTCCGGGCGGCCGGGAGTCGTCGTGGTACTAGCGGTACTGATACTGCTGCACCTTCTTGTGCGCGCTGCGGACACCGAGCAGGTCGCCGCGCATGTCGCGCGCGGTCTCGATGATGAGCCAGTTGCGGTACAGGAGCTGCGCGTTGTCGGCGGCGAAGGTGTTCGACTTGACCGCGAATTTCTCGGCCTGGCCCGGCTCGGCGTTGCGAAGCTGGATCTCGGCCGCGCGGCTCCAGAAGATGCTGTTGCGCGGATCGAGCTCGAGCCCCTCGTAGAGACTCTCGAGCGAGGCGGCGTCGTCGCCGCTGCGGAACGCGCTGTCGGCCTCGAACCAGAGCTCGGCGACGCGCCCGTCGTCGGTGTCGGCCCGTACCGAGCCGTCGGGAAGCGACACGGAGGGCACGGTCGCGGGCGGCTGGGGCGCTCGCGTGGTGGTGCAGCCACTGAAGAGCAGCGCGCCGGCGAGCACGAGGGAAAGTCGGGGGAAAAGGGCCTGAATCATGGGTTTCGCTCAGTCGTCTCGTCATTCTGACGCGCGCTGCCGGGTTCGGCAAGGGTGCCCGAGAGGGCGCTCGCGAAGGCTCTTGCAAGTGCGTTACCAGGAACGCCCCCCCGACGCTCGTCGGCCGGGCCCCCCGCTACTCGCTCGCCAGCCCGATCTCGATGCGCCGGTTGCGTTCCCGGCCCGTCTCGGTCGAGTTGCCGGCCCGTGGGCGGCTTTCCCCGAGCCCGTAGGGACGGAGGCGCTCCGGGGCGACCCCGGCGGCCACGAGGAACCGGGCCACCGACATGACGCGCAGCTTCGACAGCTCGAGGTTGGCGGCGGCCGTGCCGCGGTTGTCGGTGTGGCCCTCCAGGCGCACGATCACGTCGGGATGAGTCTCCAGATCGGTCACCAGTGCGCCGAGCGCGATCCGCGCGTCGGCGCCGAGCCGGTGGTCGCCGGGCGGGAAGACGACGCCGTCGAGCACGCGCACGAAGAGCGCGCAGCCGACCTCGTCGACGATCTCCCCCGGCGGGCTGTCCGGACAGTCGTCGCCGACGTCGGGCACCCGGTCGCGATCGGCATCCTCGGAGGGCGGCAGACGAGGCCCGCGGCCATCCGCCGAGACCGCGCCGGCGCCTTCGTCGGCGGCGGACAGGCCGTCGTCCGGTGCGCGGGAATCGTCCGGACGTGCCGGAGCCCCCCCGGCGCAGGCACCGAGCGCCAGCGCGAGAACGGGCACGATGGCGGCGGCGACACGCGACGGAACGCGCGGCGAGGCCTGCACGCTTCGCTCCACACGCTCCACCCGAGTCACCGGGTTCACGCCCGCGATCGCACGCTCCGGCAACGGTCTAGCGAGAGCCGACACGCGGAAGCGCGAACGTCTCGTCCAGATCGCCACCGAGACGGGCGACGTCGACGACGGCGTCGCCCGTCTCGTCGCCGCCGTCACGGATGAGCGACGCCTGCCCCGGCGCCGCGGGGCCGATGGCGTTCAGCGTGGAGTACAACGGCACCAGCACCGGTGCCAGCGTCAAACCGACGACGAGCACGGCGACCAGCAACCAGTGCAGACCATCGCGTCGCTCCTCGATCCTTCCGTTCATGGATGTCGCCCTCGCCGTGCGCGCCAGCGCGCCCCGTGTCCGTTGAGGCTAGCAGAGGGTCCGCGAAGGGCAATGGTAATGGTGGACGCCGATTGCGCTAATCTCCCTATCATGCGCTCACGAACCGCTTCCGTACGCACGCGTGTTCTCTCCACCGCAGTGCTCTGCCGCCGGGCGATCGCGGCGTCACGTGTCCGCGGGCGCGACGTCGCACTCGCCACCGCACGCGCAGCCGCACTCGCCGCCGCACTTGCGGCCGCATGTCTTCTCGTGCCGGCGGCGCTGTCGGTACCCGGAGCGGTCACGCGGGCCGAGGCGGCCGACACGGATGCCGCCGGCGCACACGTAGGCGCCATCGATCTGTCGCCCTACGCGGGCAAGGTCGTCTACATCGATTTCTGGGCCTCGTGGTGCGTGCCGTGCCGAGCCTCGTTCCCGTGGATGAACGCACTGCAGGCGGAGCTCGGTGACGACGGCCTCGTCATCATCGGTGTCAACACCGGCGACACGCCCGACGAGGCGGCGCGATTCCTGGAGAAGATCCCGGCCGAGTTCACACTGATGACGGACCCCGACGGCGCGATCGCGAAGGCCTACGGGCTGAGCGGCATGCCGATGGCGTACGTGCACGATCGGAGCGGCAAGCTGGTGGCCTCCCACGTCGGATTCAACGAACGCACCGCCGAGCGCCATGCCGAGGAGCTGCGCCGGTTCGTTCTGGAAGGATCTTGACCCCGGAGCGAGGGCGCGACCGGCTGTCCGGCGCCCGGACCGCGAGCCCCGAGGCGCGCGCGCATCACGCGCGCGTCGTGGCGGCGCTCGGCGACACGCTCGCGACGCTGCCCGTCACCGAACGGCACCTGTTCGAGGCCCGACTCGCCCGGCGCTTCGAGGATCTGTTCGACGGGCTCGAGCCGGTGTACGGACAGCGACCCGATTTCGCCGGGTTCCTCGAGCGCCTGGTCACCACCCTGGCCCGCGGCTGGGTCGTCCGGCCCGACGCGTCGAAGGCGCTGGACATGGAACGCGATCTCGCGCCCGACTGGTTCCAGCACGAGTCGATGCTCGGCTACGTCTTCTACGTCGAGCGCTTCGCGGGCTCGCTCGCCGGCGTTCACGAACACTTCGACTACCTCGACGAGATCGGCGCGACCTACGTGCACCTGATGAAGGTCATGCACGCGCGCGACGGCGAGAACGACGGCGGCTACGCGATCGTCGACTACCGCTCGGTCGATCCCTCGATCGGCAGCGACGCCGACCTCGAGAGACTCTGCACGGCGCTGCGCGAGCGCGGCACGTCGGTCTGCGTCGATCTCGTGCTGAACCACTGCGCGCGCGAACACCCGTGGGCCGAAGCCGCCCGCGACGGCGACGCGCACTACCTGGACTACTTCCACACCTTCACCGACCGCACGCGGCCCGACGCGTACGAACGGACGCTGCCCGAGGTCTTCCCCGACTTCGCCCCGGGCAACTTCACCCACGACGAGCGGATGGGGCGTTGGGTGTGGACGACGTTCAACACCTGGCAGTGGGACCTGAACTGGTCGAACCCCGAGGTCTTTCTCGAGATCGTCGAGGTCATGCTCGCGCTCGCCAACCTCGGCGTGGAGGTGTTCCGCCTCGACGCCGTCGCGTTCATGTGGAAGCGCGTCGGTACCGACTCCCAGAACCAGGAGGAGGTCTACGATCTCCTGCAGGCGCTGCGCGCGTGCTCGCGCATCGCGACGCCGGCCGTCGTGCACAAGGCCGAGGCGATCGTCTCCCCCGATGACCTGATCCGCTACTTCGGGATCGGAAGGCGTCACGGCAAGGTCTCCAACGTCGCCTACCACAACTCCCTGATGGTGCAGTTCTGGAGCGCGCTCGCGAGCCGCGACACGCGCCTGATGACCCGTGCGCTCGGCGAGTTCCCGAAGACGCCGAACAACATCGCCTGGGGGACCTACATCCGCTGTCACGACGACATCGGCTGGGCGATCGCCGACGACGACGCGACCGCCGCGGGTCTCGACCCGTTCGCCCACCGGAGCTTCCTGTCGGACTACTACACCGGGAACTTCGCGGCGAGCTTCGCCCGTGGCGGCGTGTTCCAGCACAACCCCGCGACCGACGACCGGCGCGTCAACGGCACGTTCGCGAGCCTCGCCGGGCTCGAGCTCGCCCGCGAATCGGGCGACGGGCAGGCGGTCGACCTCGCGATCGAGCGAATTCTCCTGGGCCACGCGTTGATCGCGGGGTTCGGCGGCATCCCGCTGATCTACATGGGCGACGAGATCGGACTCGCCAACGACCCGTCGTGGGCGGACGATCCGGAACACGCGAGCGACAGCCGCTGGCTGCACCGCCCGGCGATGGACTGGGCCGCTGCCGCGCGGCGGAACGATCCGTCGTCGATCGAGGGGCGGCTGTTCGCGGGCCTCGTGCACATCGTCCGCGCCCGCCGCGCGACGCCGCAGCTGCACGCGGCGCACGACACCGCCGTGCTCGACACCGGCCACCCGCACGTGTTCGCCCACGCGCGCCGCCACCCGCTCGGGCCGTTCGTCGCGCTCTACAACCTCACCGAAGGGGCGCAGTGGCTACGGCGGGACGTGTTGCGGGCGGAGCGGATCGAGCAGCCGCTCGACCGGCTCGGCGGCGGACCGCGGCTGACGGCCGACGATCACGTCGAGCTGCCGCCGTACGGACGCGTGTGGCTGACGGGCTGACGCTCACCGCTCGCCCGCTGTCGGCGCCCGCTTTCCTCACTCGCCTTCCTCGCTCGCCTTCGCCGATCGCCTGTTCGCGCCCGCGCATCGGAACCTGTTTCTCGTGCCCGCTCGACGCGCTTTCCCCGGCGGCCCTTCCTCAGCGCCCGACGAGCAGGGGATCGATGAAGACGCCGCCGCTGATGACTTCATAATGCAAGTGCGGTCCGCTGGCACGACCGGTCGCCCCGACCGCGCCGATGGTCTCGCCGCGGCGCACCGTCACGCCCTTCTCCAACCCGTCGGCGAACTCCGACAGATGCGCGTACGCGCTCGCCAGCGCCTTGCCGTGGCGGATCCGGATGTAGTTGCCGTAGCTCGCGCTGTGGCGGATTTCCTCGACCACGCCGTCGCCCGCCGCCCGCACGGCGGTCCCTCTCGGCGCGGCGTAGTCGACGCCGTCGTGACGCCGTCCGCGCCGCGGCCCGAAGCCCGAGGTCAGCCGTCCGGTCGCGACCGGCTTCGCCAGCAGTGCCTTCGAGGGGCCGCGCGTCGGTACGGGCGCGCGCTTCGGCGGCGTCTCCTCGCCACCACCGATCCTGACGCCGACCGATCCTCCGGCGTTCCCGCGTCCACCGCCGATCCTGACGCCGACCGAGGCACCGCCAGCACCGGCACCGACGGTCACGCCGCCGCGACTCGCACCGATCGACACGCCGCCACCGCTCCCACCGACGCTGACCCCGCCGCCGCCGACCGAGACCGAGGCGAGGCAGCCGCCGAGCAGCAGCGCGCCGGCGACCGGCGCGAGCGCGCGAAGAAGACTGTTCATCGGTGTCATTCCCACTCGATCGTCGCCGGCGGCTTGCTCGAGATGTCGTAGACGACACGCGAGACACCGGGGATGGAATTGCAGATCCGCGTCGCGACCTCGTCGAGGAACGCGTGCGGGAGATGCGCCGCGCGCGCCGTCATGAAGTCGATGGTCTCGACCGCGCGCAGCGAGACGACGTGATCGTAGCGCCGTCCGTCACCGGTCACGCCGACGGACTTCACCGGCAGGAACACGGCGAACGCCTGGCTGACCTGGTCGTAGAGATCGTGCGCGCGCAGCGCCTCGATGAAGATCGCGTCGGCACGGCGGAGCGTGTCGGCGTAGTCCTTCCTGACCTCGCCGAGAATGCGCACGCCGAGGCCGGGCCCCGGAAAGGGATGGCGGTAGACCATGGCGGGCGGCAGGCCGAGATCGACGCCGACGCGACGGACCTCGTCCTTGAAGAGCTCGCGAAGCGGCTCGACCAGCGCGAGCTTCATGTGCTCGGGCAGACCACCGACGTTGTGGTGGGACTTGATCAGGTGCGCCCCCCCGCCGTCGCCCTTGCCGGCGGACTCGATCACGTCCGGGTAGATCGTGCCCTGCGCGAGCCAGCGCGCGTTCTCGAGCTTCGCCGCCTCCTCCTCGAACACGTCGATGAACAGCCCGCCGATGACCTTGCGCTTCGCCTCGGGGTCGTCGACGCCGCGAAGCGCCTCGAGGAAGCGCCGCTCGGCATCGACGCGGATCACCCGCACGCCCATGTTGTCGGCAAAGGTGCGCATGACCTGGTCCCCTTCGTTCAGGCGGAGCAGGCCGTTGTCGACGAACACGCACGTGAGCCGCTCGCCGATCGCGCGGTGCAGGAGCGCGGCGACGACGGAGGAATCCACGCCGCCGGACAGCGCGAGCAGCACCTCGTCGTCACCGACGTCGGCCCGCACCCGGGCGATCGCGTCCTCGACGATGTTGCCGGCGGTCCAGAGTCCCGAACAGCCACAGACGTCGCGCACGAAGCGCTCGAGCATCACCGCGCCCTGACGGGTGTGCGTGACCTCGGGGTGGAACTGGATGCCGAAGCGGCGCCCGGCCTCGTCGACCATCGCCGCGAACGGCGCGTTCTCGCTCGTGCCGACGGCGTGGTAGCCGGGCGGCAATGCCTCGACGCGATCCCCGTGACTCATCCAGACGTCCAGCTCGCGAATGTCGCCGGTGTCCTCGCGCGCGCCGTCACCGGGACCGCCCCCCGAACCGCCGCTCACCCCGTCGCTCGCGGGCAACCGGTCCCGCAGACCGTCGAACAGCGGCGCCTCGCCGATCACGCGCATCGACGCGTAGCCGAACTCGCCGAAGTCGTTCGCGCGGTGCACGCGGCCGCCGAGTTGCGCGACCATCGCCTGCATGCCGTAGCAGATGCCGAGGATCGGCACGTCGGAGTCGAGCACGGCCGCGGGGATGGACGGCGAGCCCGCGTCGACGACCGATTCCGGCCCACCCGACAGGATGACGCCGTTCGCCGCGAAGCGGGCGACCTCCTCGTCGGCGACGCTCCACGGGCGGATCTCGCAGTACACGCCGCACTCCCGGACACGCCGCGCGATCAGCTGGGTCGTCTGCCCGCCGAAGTCGAGTATCAGGATGCGCTCGGCATGGATGTCGGCCATGAGCTCCTGAGGCATCAGCTGATCCGGTAGTTGGGCGCTTCCTTGACCATCTGCACGTCGTGCACGTGGCTCTCGCGCATGCCGGCGCCGGTCACGCGCACGAACACCGCGTCGCGCCGCATCGCCTCGATGTCCGGCGTGCCGCAGTAACCCATGCTCGAGCGCACGCCGCCGATCATCTGGTGGATGATGGCGGCGACCGCGCCCTTGTAGGCCACGCGCCCCTCGATCCCCTCGGGGACGAGCTTGTCTTCCACGTCCTCGTCGTCCTGGAAGTAGCGATCCGACGAGCCGGCGCGCATCGCGCCGATCGAGCCCATCCCGCGGTAGGACTTGTAGCTCCGCCCCTGGAAGAGCTCCACCTCGCCGGGCGCCTCCTCGGTCCCGGCGAACATGCTGCCGACCATGACCGTGTGCGCGCCGGCGGCGATGGCCTTCGCCATGTCGCCCGAGAAGCGGATGCCGCCGTCGGCGATCAGCGGCACGCCGGTGCCGTCGAGCGCGTCGGCGACTTCGCTGATCGCGGTGATCTGCGGCACGCCGACGCCCGCCACGATACGCGTCGTGCAGATCGAGCCCGGGCCGATGCCGACCTTGACGCCGTCGGCACCGGCGGCGACGAGATCCCGCGCCGCCGCGGCCGTGGCGATGTTGCCGCCGACCACCTGCACGTCGAAGTTCTCCTTGATCCACGCGACCCGATCGAGCACGCCCTGCGAGTGCCCGTGAGCGGTGTCGACGACGAGCACGTCGACACCCGCCCGGACGAGCTCGACGACGCGCTCCTCGGTATCGCCGCCGGTGCCGACGGCGGCCCCGGCGAGCAATCGCCCCGCCGTGTCCTTGCACGCGTTCGGGAAGTCCTGCGCCTTCCGGATGTCCTTGACCGTGATCATTCCGGTGAGGCGGAACGCGTCGTCGACGACCAGCACCTTCTCTATGCGGTGCTTGTGCAGCTGCTCGATCGCCCGCTCCCGCGGCGCGTGCTCGGGCACCGTCACGAGGCGCTCGCGCGGGGTCATGATCGCCGAGACCGGCCGCTCGAGATCGCTCTCGAAGCGGAGGTCGCGCTGGGTCACGATGCCGGCGAGCGTCTCGCCGTCGACCACCGGCAGTCCCGAGATGCCGTGGCGGCGGATCATCTCCATGACCTCGCCGATGGTGGTCGTCGGGGCGATCGTGATCGGCTCGGTGACGACGCCGCTCTCGTGCTTCTTGACCCGGCTGACCTCGTGCGCCTGGGCGTCGGCCGGCAGGTTCTTGTGCACGATGCCGATGCCGCCCTCCTGGGCGAGGGCGATCGCGAGCCGCGACTCGGTGACGGTGTCCATCGCCGCCGACAGCAGCGGGATGTTCAGCGACAGCGTGCGGGTCAGGCGGGTGACGAGGTTCACGTCGCGGGGGAGGACACGCGAGTGGCGAGGGGTCAGGAGGACGTCGTCGAACGTCAGCGCTTCCTGGGAAACCTGCATGAGGGAGGTGTTCCGAGATGAGTCAGGATGCGGGTGAAGTATACGCTCAACTCGACCCCTCCCCGGTTCCGGTCGCCGCCGATCCCCACGGGACGTGCGCGAGGTCCGGCGCCCGCTTCGGCGCGAGGTCGGGGTGTATCCTCCCGTCCGATGGACACGAGCGCCCCTCGCCGGAAGGTCTACACGGTCAGCCGGCTGAACCAGGAAGTCCAGCGCCATCTCGAGAGCGGGTTCGGCACGCTGTGGCTCGAGGGGGAGCTGTCGAACGTGGCGCGCCCGGCGAGCGGGCATCTCTACTTCTCGATGAAGGACAGCGGTGCGCAGATCCGCTGCGCGATGTTCCGGGCGAGGAACCGCGACGTCGACTTTCGCCCCGAGAGCGGCGACGCGGTGCTGGTGCGCGGCCAGCTCGGGCTGTACAAGGTGCGCGGCGACTTCCAGCTGATCGTCGAGCACATGGAACCCGCGGGTGCCGGGCGCCTGCAGGCGGCGTTCGAGCGTCTGCGGGCCGAGCTGGATCGGCGCGGCTGGTTCGCGCAGGAGACCAAGCGCGCGCTGCCGGCGGCGCCGGCCAGCGTCGGCGTCGTGACCTCGCCGAGCGGCGCGGCGGTCCGCGACGTCCTGCAGGTGCTCGCGCGCCGCGCACCGGGCACACGCGTCATCGTCTACCCGACCCTGACCCAGGGCGAGCGGGCGGCGGCCGACATCGTCCGCGCGCTCGAGCGCGCCGGGCGACGCGCCGAGGCGGACGTGCTGCTGCTCGTGCGTGGCGGCGGGTCGCTGGAGGACCTGCAGGCGTTCAACGAGCTCGCCGTCGCCGAGGCGGTGCGCGCCTGCCCGATACCGCTCGTCAGTGGTGTCGGCCACGAGATCGACGTCACGATCGCCGACCTGGTGGCCGACCTCCGTGCGCCGACGCCGTCGGCCGCCGCCGAGCTGGCGGTGCCCGACGGTGCCGCCCTCGCCGCCCGTGCGGCACGCGTCTCGGCGGCGCTCGCGAGCGCCGCCGGCCGGCTGACGCTCCGCGCCGGCGAGCGGCTCGGATCGCTCGACGCGCGGCTTCAGGCCCGCCACCCCGAACGCCGCCTGCTCGAGCGGATGCAACGCGTGGACGAGCTGGACGAGCGCCTCGGACGTGCCGTCGCGGCGCTCGGCGTCCGTCGTGGAGCGCGGCTCGACGGTCTCGACTCCCGCCTGGCGTCCCGTCACCCGGGCCACGCGATCGCCGCCCGCGGGGCGCGCATCGACGCCCTCGCGCACGGGCTCCGGACGGCCGCCCTCGCGCGCTTGCTCGAGCGCCCGCGATCCCGGCTCGAGCTCCTGATGCGGGCGCTCGACGCCGTCAGCCCGCTCGCGGTGCTCGATCGCGGGTTTGCCGTGGTGCGCCACGGCGAGCGCGTCGTGCGCGATGCCGCGACGCTCGCCCCCGGCGATCGGCTCGGTGTCCGGCTGGCCCGGGGCGAGGTCGAGGCCACCGTCGCTCGTGTCGACGAGGCATCCGGATCGGAAGGCGGTGATCCGTCACGTTCCGCGGGAGCGAGCCCGGTCCGAAAGTCGTGAAGCAGCACCGCTTCATTGCATCGCCAAGGTGATTCTGCTACAACGGCGCGCTGCAAAAACCAGCCTCCTGACGGAACATCGCATGGCAAAGAGCACCGCACGCAAGGCCTCGACCGGAAAGACGGCCGGGAAGAGCGTGTCGGAGCCGTCGGCGAAGAAGGCGGCCGGCAAGGCGACGGCGCGCAAGGCGGGCGCCGGCGCGGCGAAGGCCGCCCCCGCGAAGCTCGCCGGGAAGGCCGCCGCGAAGAAGGTCGTCGCCAGGGCGCCCGCGGCGAAGGCGAAGGCCGCCCCTGCGAAGGCCGCTCCCGCGAAGCTCGCCAAGAAGGCCGCCGCGAAGAAGGTCGTCGCCAGGGCGCCCGCGGCGAAGGCGAAGGCCGCCCCTGCGAAAACCGCTCCCGCGAAGACCGCTCCCGCGAAGCTCGCCAAGAAGGCCGCCGCGAAGAAAGTCGTCGCCAAGGCGCCCGCGGCGAAGAAGGCGAGCGCGAAGAAGACCGCGACGAAGAAGGTGGCGGCGAAGAAGCCCGCGGCCGCCGCGAAGAAGACGAGCGCGAAGCCCGCGGCCGCCGCGAAGAAGACGGCGGCGAAGGGCACGGCGGCCGCGAGCGGGAGCAAGCCGCCCGCGAACGTCTCGACGAGGAGGACCGCCGCCAAGAAGGCGTCCGGCGGCAAGGCGCGGAAGCCGGTCACGACGATCCCCCGCTCGGCGCTTCTCGAGCGAGACTCCGACGACGCGACGGTGGAGCTGCCCGAGTCGAGCTCGGCCACCGTGGTGCCCTACGAGCGCGATCGCTCCTCCCACTACATGGACGCCGCGCAACTCACGCATTTCAGCAAGAAGCTGGCCGACTGGAAGCAGCAGCTGATGGAAGAGGTCGATCGCACGGTCGGCCACATGAAGGACGACGCGACCAACTTCCCCGACCCGAACGACCGCGCCACGCAGGAGGAGGAGTTCAGCCTCGAGCTCCGCACGCGCGATCGGGAGCGCAAGCTGATCAAGAAGATCAACGAGGCGCAGAAGCGCATCGACGACGACGAGTACGGGTACTGCGAGACCTGCGGCATCGAGATCGGCATCAGCCGTCTCGAGGCGCGGCCGACGGCGGAGCTGTGCATCGACTGCAAGACGCTGGAGGAGATCCGCGAGCGGCAGATCGCCTGAGCGGACCCGGGTCCGTCCGGTCGCGGCGATGGCGGCGGGTCGCTTCGCGCCCACCCCGAGCGGCCCGCTCCACGCGGGCTCGCTGATCGCCGCCGTCGCCAGCCGCTGCGACGCGCTCTCCCGCGGTGGCCTCTGGCAACTGCGCATCGACGACATCGACCCGCCGCGCGAGCGCGCCGGCGCGATCGAGAGCATCCTCGCCACGCTCGCGCGCCACGGGTTGCGCCACGACGGGCCGATCCGTCGCCAGAGCGAACGTCTCGAGCGCTACCGCGACGCGCTCCGCACCCTCGCCGCGGGTGATCACCTCTTTCGCTGCCGCTGCACGCGCCGGGCGCTTCGCGGCGAGCCGCTCTACCCGGGCACCTGCCGCGGCCGTGGCCTCGCACCGGACGAGGACGGGCGACTCGTCGCACGGCCGCGCGCCGAACCCGGCGACGCGCTCAGGATGCGTCTCGCGGGCCGCACCCGCATCGACGATCGGGTGCAGGGCGCGCTCGAGGCCGAAGCCGGTGACACCATCCTCCGTCGCCGTGACGGTCTCGTCGCCTACCCGCTCGCCTCGGCGGTCGACGACGCCGACATCGAGCGGGTCGTGCGCGGCGCGGACCTGCTCGAGGCGAGCGCGGCGCAGATCGAGGTGCTCGAACGGCTCGGACACCGCCCGCCCGCCTGGGCGCATGTGCCGGTCGCCGTCGACGAACGCGGGGAGAAGCTGGGCAAGAGCACCGGCGCCGCGCCGCTCGACGCGCTCGAACCGCTGCCGACGCTGCTCGGCGCCTGGGCCTTCCTCGGTCAGGCGCCGCTCGCCGTCGCCGATCTCGAGGCGTTCTGGCGCGAGGCCCCGGGGCGCTGGTCGCTCGCGCGCGTGCCGCGGGAGCGGACGCGCCCGTCGCCGGTGATCGGCGCTTGAACGAGCGGACCCCTCGCGAGCGCGCCGCGCTGGTCTTCCTGCTCGCGCTGGTGCTGTTCCTGTCGCCGCTGACCGGCTGGTGGTCGGCGCTCGGCCTGCCCTGGTGGGCGGTGTTCGTCCCGTGGGCCGCGGTCATCGCGCTGGCCGCGCGGACGGGCGGTCGATCCGGCGCGGACGAGCCACCCGCATGAGCCTGTCGATCGGCTGGCTGTTCGGCATCGCCGTGGCCTACCTGGTGCTCCTGTTCCTGATCGCCTGGAGCGCGGACCAGGGCCTGCTGCCCGCGAGGCTCGTTCGTCACCCGCTCGTCTACAGCCTCTCGCTCGGCGTCTACGCGACCTCGTGGACGTACTACGGCAGCGTCGGGCTGGCCGACCGGAGCGGCTACGCGTTCCTGACGATCTACCTCGGCGTGACCGGTGCGTTCCTGCTCGGGCCCTGGCTGCTCAGACCGATCCAGCGCCTCTGCACCGAGTACCAGCTGAGCTCGATCGCGGACCTGCTCGCGTTCCGCTACGGCGGGCGCGCCACCGGCTTCGTCGTCACGCTGTTCATGCTCGTCGGCATCCTGCCCTATGTCTCGCTGCAGATCCGCGCCGTCACCGAGTCGGTGCAGATCCTCAGCCGCGAGGCACCGCCCGGGCTGCTCGCGTTCGCGTTCTGCGCCCTGGTCACGGTGTTCGCGATCCTGTTCGGTGCGCGTCACCTCGCCCCGCGCGAGCGCCACCAGGGCCTCGTCGTCGCGATCGCGTTCGAGTCGGCGGTCAAGCTCGTCGCGCTGCTCGTCGCCGGACTGTTCGTCGTCACCCACGTGTTCGACTCCCCGGCGGCGCTCGCGCGCTTCGCCACCGATCACCCGGACATGATCGCCGAGCTCTACGCGCCGATGCGCACGGCGCTCTGGCCCACGCTGCTGCTGCTCGCGTTCTGCGCGGCGTTCCTGCTGCCGCGCCAGTACCACATGACGTTCGTGGAGAACGGCGATCCGCGCCACCTCGCCATCGCCGGCTGGGCGTTCCCGTCGTACCTGCTCCTGCTCAACCTGCCGATCGTGCCGATCCTGTTCGCCGGGCGTCATCTCGGCCTGCCGATGGAGGCGGACTTCTACGTGCTCGGCATGACCCTCGCCCTCGAACGCGAGTGGCTGGCCGTGCTCGTCTTCCTCGGCGGGCTGTCGGCATCGAGCGCGATGATCATCGTCACGACGCTCGCGCTGTCGCACATGTGCATGAACCACCTGCTGCTGCCGGCTTCCCTCGGCGGCACACGGAAGAACACCGGACCGGAGGACGACCTGTACCGACGTCTCCTGCGCGGGCGTCGCCTGATCATCGCCGCGATCATCCTCGCCGGCTACGGTTTCTACAGCGCCGTCGGGTTCGACGAGGGACTGGCGAGTCTCGGATTGATCTCGTTCGTCGCCGCCGCCCAGCTGCTGCCGGGCGTCCTCGCCCTGCTGCTCTGGCCCCGGGCGACGCAGGCGGGGTTCCTGCTCGGGCTGCTCGCCGGCGCGTCGGTCTGGTTCGCGTTCCTGCTCGGACCGCTCGTCGGGATCGACGGCGAGGCCCTCCGCGAGACCCTGCGCGTCGGTGCCGACATCGACATCTGGACCTTGTCGACGTTCTGCTCGCTCGCGGTGAACGGCGTGCTGTTCGTGCTCGGCTCGCTGGCGACGACGCCGTCGCGCGAGGAGTTCGCCGCGGCCCGCGCCGCGTTCGAGAGCGCGACCCCGCCGCTCGAACCCGAGGCGCTCGCGCGCTCCGTGCTCCACTACCGCTACGCCCTGCAGCGCGGCCTCGGCAACGAGGCGGCGCATCGCGAACTCGAGCGGGCGCTCGCCGAGACCGGGCTCGACGCCGACGAGACCCGCACCGCCGAGCTCCGGCTCCTGCACGAGCGGCTGGAGCGGAACCTGACCGGCCTGGTCGGCCCGACGCTCGCCCGCGAGGTACTCGGCACGAGCCGGCGCGGCGGCAAGGGCATGCGCTCGCGCGACGGCGGCGTCGACAGCGGTGCCGAGCGACGCCTGCTCGAGCTGAGGCTCGAGGACTCGCGCGCGCGGCTACGCGGCATGACGCGCGAGCTCGACGACCTGCGACGCTACCTCCGGGACGTGCTGCGCGAACTCCCGATCGGCGTCTGCTCGGTGGCCGCCGACGGCCGCGTGTACCTGTGGAACTCGGCCATGAGCAAGCTGACCGGCATCGACCCCGCGCGGGCGCGCGACCGCACGCTCGACGAGCTCGACGCGCCGTGGAACGGAGTCCTCGCCGGGTTCGCCCGCTCGTCGGAGAGCCGCCGCTTCCGCCATCGTGTCGAGACCGCGCCACGCGCGTTCACGATCAACCTGCACAAGGCCGATATCCGCGCCGAGCTCGACACGGGAACCGGTGCCGGAGCGGTGTCCGTACCGGGCGCGGACACCGCTCCGGGGCAGGTCATCCTGCTCGAGGACCGCACGAGCCTCGACACGCTCGAGGCCGAGCTCGCCCACAGCGAGCGCCTCGCCTCGATCGGACGGCTCGCCGCGGGCGTCGCCCACGAGATCGGCAACCCGCTGACCGGCATCGCGAGCCTTGCCCAGAACCTCGCCGAGGACGCCCGCCGGGGCGAGGCGGACGACGCGCTCGTCGGCGAGCAGACGGCCGACATCCTCGGTCAGGTCGACCGTATCGATCGCATCGTCCGCTCGCTCCTGACGTTCGCGCACGGCGAGGCGGCGACGGGCGAGACGCGCGCACCGGTCGATCTCGCGGCGAGCGTCGCGGAGGCCTGGCGGCTGGTGCGCCTCGACCCCGGGCGACGCGGCGTGACGCTCGACGCGGACGTGCCCGACGGGGCGCGGGTCAAAGGCGACGCCAATCGCCTCGTGCAGGTGTTCGTCAACCTCATCGACAACGCCTGCGACGCCTCGCCCGAGGGTGGCACGGTCCACGTGCACGGGCGCCGCGACGGCGACAGCCTCGTCGTCACGGTCTCGGACGACGGCGAAGGCATCGCCGCCGAGGCTCGCGAGCACGTGTTCGAGCCGTTCTGGACGACCAAGCCGGTCGGGCACGGCACCGGCCTCGGGCTCGCCCTCGTGCACAGCATCGTCACCGACCACGACGGGCGGGTGCGGATCGGAGACCGCAACCCCGGCACCGACGTCGTGGTAACGCTCCCGGCACTGGAGGCGGCATGAGACGGCTCCTCCTGATCGAGGACGAGGAGGTCATCCTGCGCGCGCTGACCCGGCTTCTCGAACGACACCGCCACGACGTCGTCGCGGTGCGCGACGTGGACGCGGCCGAGGCGCTCGACCCGCGCTCGTTCGACCTGGTGCTGGCCGACCTGCGCCTGCCCGGACGTGACGGCACGGCCGTCATCCCGCTGGTGGCCCCCGTGCCGGTCGTGATCATGACCAGTCACGCGAGCGTGCGCTCGGCGGTCGAGGCGATGCGTGCCGGTGCGAGCGACTACATCGCCAAGCCCTTCGATCACGACGAGCTCCTGCTCGTGCTCGAGCGGGCGTTCAACCGCGTTCGCCTGCTCGCGAGGAACCAGACGCTGGAGCGCGAACTCGCCCGCGCGGAGCCGGCCGCCCGACGTATCGTCGACACCTCGCTCGAGCCGCTGGTGAGCGCGATCGTCGACGGCGGGGGGGCGCCGCTTCACCTGTTCGGCGAGAGCGGTGCGGGTCGCGAGGACATCGCGCGCGAGAGCCACGCACGGGGCCCGCAGGCGAGCGCGCCGCTGCTCGTGGTCGACGGCACACGCGAGCTCGACGCCTCGGTCTGCGACGTCGCCCGTGGCGGCACGCTGGTGCTGCGTCACCCCGAACGACTCTCGGCGGCGGCTCAGGAGGCGCTCGCCGCGCGGCTGTCGCCGAGCGGCACGGCGACGACACCGGGGGAACGCGTCGACAGCTCGCCGTTCCGCCTCGTCACGCTCGCGCACGAGGACATCGCGACGCTGTGCGGCGACGGACGACTGGTGGCGGCCCTGGCGGGGCATCTCGCCGAGCGTCAGCACGAGGTACCGCCCCTGCGTGCACGCCGCGGCGACGTGGCGACACTCGCGCGACGCGCGGCGCACGCGTTCGGGGAGCGCCATGCGGGCTGCCCCGCGACCCTGTCGGACCGCGCGCTCGCGACGCTCGGCGCCGGTGACCTGATCGGCAACGTCGCCGCCCTCGAGCGTACCGTCGAGCTCGCCGTGCTCGAGAGCGTGGCGGCCTGCGAGGTGCCACCGCTCGACGAGCTCGCGCTGCCGGACGGCGCGTTCGATGCGGCCGGCAACCTGCCCGCCACGCTCGACCTCGACGGCTACTTCCGTTACCTCGTGCTCGAGCTGCAGGATCGGCTCTCGGAGACCGAACTCGCCGTGCGTCTGGGCATGAGCCGCAAGGCGCTGTGGGAACGACGGCACAGGATGGGCCTTCCGAGACCGACCCGTCCCCCTTCAACTTCCTGAAAATCGGGACGTTCCGTCTCTCCAGGCGGTTCGTTTGACGAGGCGCGCGGGGCAGGTACACTGCGCCGACTTTCCGAAGCTTCAGCTGTCGTATGGAAGATCCCCCGTGCTATCCGGTGCCCGACGAACGTGCCGAGAGGGCGCACGTCGACGCGGCGCGCCGGGAAGCGATGTACGCCAGGTCGGTGGAGAACCCGGACGAGTTCTGGGCCGAGCAGGCGGAGGAGTTCGTCGACTGGTTCCGCACCTGGGACACGGTCCAGCGGTGGGATTTCCACAAGGGCGACGTCGCCTGGTTCCTCGGCGCGCGGCTGAACGTCTCCTACAACTGCCTCGACCGGCACCTCGAGGAGCGCGGCGATCGCGCGGCGATCGTCTGGGAAGGTGACGATCCGTCCGAGAGCCGCACCCTCACCTACCGCGAGCTGCACGACGAGGTCTGCCGGTTCGGCACCGCCCTGAAGGGCATCGGCGTCAAGAAGGGCGACCGGGTCTGCCTCTACATGCCGATGATCCCCGAGGCCGCCGTCGCCATGCTCGCCTGCGCGCGCATCGGCGCGATCCACTCGATCGTGTTCGGCGGCTTCTCCCCCGAGGCGCTCAGGAACCGCATCGACGACGCCGGCTGCACGGTCATCATCACCGCCGATCAGGGGCCGCGCGGCGGTCGCCGGGTGCCGTTGAAGGACAACGCGGATCGCGCCTGCGAGGGCTCGGAGACCATCAAGCGCATGGTCGTCGTCAGGCGCGGCGGCGAGGACGTCGCGTGGAAGGACGGGCGCGATCTCTGGTACCACGAGCTCGTGCAGTCCGCCTCCCCCGACTGCACCGCCGTCGAGCTGGACGCCGAGGACCCGCTGTTCATCCTGTACACGTCCGGTTCGAGTGGCGAGCCGCGCGGCGTGGTGCACACCGGCGGGGGCTACCTGCTCTACGCGGCGATGACGCACAAGTACGTGTTCGACTACCACGACGGCGATGTCCACTGGTGCACCGCCGACATCGGCTGGATCACCGGGCACACCTACGGCGTCTACGGGCCGCTCGCCAACGGCGGGACGACGCTGATGTACGAGGGCGTGTCGACCTACCCGAGCGTCTCCCGCGCCTGGGAGATCATCGACAGGCACGCCGTGAACGCCTTCTACACGGCGCCGACGGCGATCCGCGCGCTGATGGCGCACGGCGACGCACCGGTGCTCGCGACCGACAGGAGCTCGCTGCGCGTGCTCGGCAGCGTCGGCGAACCGCTCAACCCCGAAGCCTGGCAGTGGTACTCGCGGATCATCGGCGACGATCGCTGCGCCGTCATCGACACCTGGTGGCAGACCGAGACCGGCGGCATCCTGCTCGCCCCCCTGCCCGGCGCGACGCCGTTGAAGCCGGGCTCGGTCACGCTGCCGTTCTTCGGCATCGTGCCCGCGATCGTCGACGAGGCGGGCAACGTGCTCGAGGGCGAGGCGACGGGCAGCCTCGTCATGACCCGTTCGTGGCCCGGCCAGACGCGCTCGGTGCACGGCGATCACGAGCGCTTCAGGACCTCGTACTTCGAGACCTGCCCCGGCTACTACTTCACCGGCGACGGTGCCCGTCGCGACGCCGACGGCTACTACTGGATGACCGGTCGCATCGACGACGTGCTGAACGTCTCCGGTCACCGGCTCGGCACCGTCGAGATCGAGAGCGCGCTGGTGCTGCACGAGGCCGTGGCCGAGGCCGCCGTGGTCGGCTACCCCGACGCGGCCAAGGGCCAGGGCATCTACGCCTACGTGACCACGATGCGCGGCATCGAGCCCGACGATGCCCTTCGCGACGCGCTGATCGCCCAGGTGACGGCCGAAGTCGGGCCGATCGCGAGGCCCGACGTCATGCAGTGGGCGCCGGGACTGCCGAAGACGCGCTCGGGAAAGATCATGCGCCGCATCCTCCGGAAGATCGCCGAGAACGACGTCGGCAACCTGGGCGACACCTCGACGCTCGCCGACCCGGGTGTCGTCGACGGACTCGTGGAGCACCGCGTCACGCCCGCGGGAACCGGCGACTGACCACTCGCCTCAGCGTTCGGAAGTCGCGCCGCCGTCGACCCCGCCCTCGACCCCGTCGACCGTCCCGCCGCCCATCTCGTCGGAAGCCGCGCCGACGGCCCCGTCGGTAGCCCGATCCGCCGCCGCGCCGCCGATCCGTGGCTCGACAGGCGTCGTCGCGAGCGCCGCGATCCTCGCGATCAGCTCCGCGTCGTCCCAGTCTCGCGGTCCCACCGCCTCGAACACGGCCCGGCCGGACGCGTCGACGACGAGCGTCGTCGGCAGGCCCTTCGCGCCGAAGTCGGGCAGGGTCGTCGCGCCGTCGCCGAGCAGGATCGGGAAATCGACCGGTACCCGCTCGAGAAACGCCTCGATCGTCTCCGGCGTCTCCCCGACGTTGATCGCCAGCATGCCGACGCCGGCCGGCTCGAGCGCCTCCCAGGCCGTGTTCATCGCCGGCATCTCCTCGATGCACGGGGGACACCAGGTGGCCCAGAAGTTGATCAGCCAGGGCTTGCCGGCGAGCGCGTCGGCATCGACGCTCGTGCCGTCGAGCGCCGTCAGCTCGAAGGCCGGCAAGGCCCGGTCGATCTCCTTCAGCGAGGTACCGGCGGCGGTGACCGCGGCGGGCGCGAGCGCCAGTGCCGCGAGGAGCGGAACGGCACGGACGAGGATGGTTGTCATGATCGCCTCACGGTCTCTCTGATCTCGGTTACGACCCTATACTGAAGCATGAGTGCCAAGAAGCCCGTCAGCGAGGAAGATCTGGCGCTGTTCCGCGACGCGGTCGGCGAGGTCCGCAGCGTCGCGGACGACCGGGTGCACGAGACGCCGCGCCGCCAGGATCGCCCCGTCGCCGCTCGCTCGGCCGAAAGCGACGATCGCTCGGTCATGGCGGCGCTCCTCGACGAGCTCAGCGACGCGGACTTCCTCGAGACCGGCGAACACCTGGCCTACGCCCAGCCGGGCGTGCAGAAGAGCGTCGTCAAGAAGCTCCGAGCGGGACGCTACGCGGTCCAGTCCGAGATCGACCTGCACGGGCTGACCGTCGCCGAGGCGAAGAGCGAGCTCGGCGAGTTCCTGCGCGAAGCCCAGCAGCAACGCCACCTGTGCGTGCGCGTGATCCACGGCAAGGGGCTTCGCAACGTCGATGGCCCGCCGCGCATGAAACCCGCCGTGAACGCCTGGCTGCAACGCAACCGTCAGGTGCTGGTGTTCTGCTCGGCGAGAATCCAGGACGGCGGCACCGGTGCCGTCTACGTGCTGCTCAGACGCGCGGCCTGACGCTCGCCCGGCCTCGCTCCGGCAGGCGGTCAGTCGAAGCGTTCGCGAAGCCGCCGGCCGAGGCGTCTGACGAAACGAATCGCCCGCACGACCCAGCGGCCCAGCCGCTCCGGCAAGGAAACGCTCGTCGACTCGACGACGGGCACGCGATTCGAGCGCAACCGCACGAGCTCTCCGGTCCGCACCGACGCCGCTCGCACGAGCGGCAGCCCGGCCGTGCTCGCGACGAGCGCGCGCCCCCCTCCTCCCTCGTCGTCTTCCGCGTTCCGTCGCGCCGCCTCGTCCCGTCTAGCCGGTCACGGGATGCCACCGGACGGATCGGGCAGCTTCACGTCGCGCGGTTCGACGCCCGGGTCGAGGCTCGCATCGCCGTGTGGATCGATGTCCGGGTCGGGATGCGAACCGGAAGCCGGCTCGGAAGGCGACTCGGAAGGCGACTCGGAAGGCGACTCGGAAGGCGACTCGGAAGGCGACTCGGAAGGCGACTCGGAAGGCGGCTCGGAAGGCGGCTCGGAAGGCGGCTCGATATCGTCGGTCATCGGAGCGTCGCGGGCGGGTGCGTCCGTCGTCGCCGTCGAGCGTTCGAGCAGCCATCGCTCGGCCGCCCCCTCGCCGGAGACCGGCGTACCCGGCATCTCCTCGTCCGATGCGGCATCGCGCGTCACGTCCGCGCCGAGCTGATCGACGCCGGACGCGCCCGCACGCGATTCACCCGTCATCGGTTCGGTCGGGTCGTGTCGCTCACCGTCCGCGGCGTCCGGGTCGGGCGCCGTGACGCGCGCGGTCGCGTCGTCGTTCGTTACAGCCCCGGCCTCGTGTCGATCGCCGCTCGTTACCGCCTCGGCTCCGCTCCGCACGTCGCGCGTGTCGTCGCCCGTGGCCGCCGGAACTTCGTACTCGCCGTCGCTCGTGTCGTCGCTCGCGGGATCGACGTTCGGTCGACCGCCCGGGTGGGATGCATCACGGTCTCGAGGTCTACCATCGTCGTTGGCGGCGCGCCCGTCGATGTCACTGACCGGGTGCGTCACGGCCGGGCGATGCGAGCAGGCGTCACGCGCCTCGAGCTCGCGACGGTGCTCGTCGGCAGACTCCTCGATGCCCCGGAAGAAGCGGGCCTCCGCACCATCGGGGTCGATCGGCTCGACCCGCGCCGTGTGTTCGCCGTCGCGGCCGTGCTTGCCGCCGTCCTGAACGCGGCCTTCGCCGGGT
>ENA-ORXM01000941-ORXM01000941.1-marine-metagenome-genome-assembly--contig:-NODE-941-length-44923-cov-6.038554_pt1 | contig 44923 bp, 33 predicted proteins | sample MGYA00237867_ERZ511480 | MGnify/ENA primary metagenome ERZ511480 (study PRJEB26309, sample SAMN06266103) | marine metagenome | isolation source: Algal blade | place: United Kingdom:Sidmouth, United...
GACCGACCTCGGCGGTATCCCGATCCGAGGCAGCGTGTTCGAGGGCCGCTGGTTCCCTGTGCCGGAAGAGCTCCAGGGGACCCGGGTCGCTGGTTCGATCGTCAGTACGGCCGCGGCAGGGTCTCCTCCGCACCTGGACTGCGGTCACGGCTGTGGCTGCGACGTCGCCCAGTTCATCAGTGACTACTTCGCAGGTCCAGCGGTCGCCTGAAACAGGTTCACGTATGGCTCCAACCGCTCCATCGGGTCGGGTGGATCTGCACCACCGGCCCCGCCGGCCGTCGATCGACGTACTGCGCACCCACCACAACTGGTTCCAGTCGTCGTCGTAGTGCTCGAAGAGCAGGGTGACGCGAGGTTCAGCGGGAATGTTGTCGAGGCGTTGCAACCGTCGGGCCGACTTCGGTTTGTGATCGACGGCAAAGACCACGTTGTCTGCGACGAAGGCAAAGACGATCGGCACCAGGTCGATGCCCCGGCCAGCACGGCTCGTGGCCAGCGTGGCGGAGCGTTCTCCAGCGGCCCGACTCCTGCATGCTGCGGTGTCCATCCTCGACCTCAGCGCTCGAGGCTGACGCCGTCGAGTTCGGCGGGGAGGCCGTCGGTCCGCAGCCAGATCTCGAACAGGTCGTCGAGGTCCTGCCCGGAAATGTCCTTGGCCATGGTCTCGAAGTCGGCAGTAGTGGCGTTGGCCCCTCCGTAGGTCTCGACCCATGTGCGGAGCAATTCGAAGAATGCACCGTCGCCGATCTCGAGCCGGAGGGCGTGCAGCGTGAACGCGCCACGCAGATACACCGATGCGCTGAACAGATCGTCCGTCGGCGGCCGGTGGACGTGGGAGTTGAGCGGCGCGCTGAAGCTCATGATCTCTCGAATCCAGTCTTGATATCCGAACGCCGGATCCTTCGCTTCTTCCCAGAGTGCCTCGGCATAGCTGGCGAAACCTTCGTTGAGCCAGAGGTCTTCCCAGCGTTCGACCGACACGGCGTTGCCGAACCACTGATGGGCGAGCTCGTGAGCCACGATGGGCTCAGCAAAGGCGGAGAACCCAACGATGTCGCGGCCGAAAACCGACAAGGTCTGAGTCTCGAGGGCGCCACCAACGATGTCATCGACGACTGCCGAGCCGTAGACGTCGAACGGGTACGGCCCGAAGAGCGGCTCGAAGGCATCCATCATGTCAGCCTGTCTGGCGAACACCGGCTCGGCCGCATCGGCGAATTCGCGATCGAACACATTGCGAATACGGACACCGCTGGTGCTTGTGCCGGCCTCGCGCACCTCGAACGGACCGATCATGAGCGTGGTGAGATAGGTCGTTTGGGGGAACGGCTGGTCATAGAACCAGGTGGTGGTGCCGTCGCTGTTGTCGACGGTGTCTTGCAGCGTGCCAACCGCGATCGCTGTCTGCCCCGTTGGTGCGGTGATGCGGTAGGTGAAGGTGGCTTTGTCGCTCGGGTGATCGTTGGCTGGGTGATATGTCAAGGCCGACAGTGGTTCGCCCATCACATAGATGGAGTCGGGCAGGGTGTGCCAGCCGCTGGGCCCGGTGGCGCTGATCCCACCAGCCGGTGCCGGTGTGCCTTCGTAGTTGATGACGGCGGTGAACGCTGACCCCTCGGCGATCGGTGTGGCCGGCACGACGGTCAGCTCGAGGTCGGTTTGCGAGAAGGTCGCATCTTGTCCGTCGACGGTGATAGCGGTGGCTTCGAGGCTGTAGAGGTCGAGGTTGAAGCTGCCCAGGTCTTGCGTCGCGGTGGCGACAATGATGGTTTCACCCTCGAGGTTCCTGGTCGGGGGATCCCAAGCAAGTCCGAGGTCGTAGCTGATGACGTCGTAGCCACCGTTGCCCGCTGACCCGACGTACGGATCCCCGAGCGATTCTGCGCCGGGATTGGTGGCGATGGGAGACGCAGGCATGGCATCGGTGGTCGGAGGCGTCGTCGGTTCTGGTGCAGCGCTCGTCACCCCTGGTGTTGCAGTGGTGTCTTTGCTGACCTGTTCTTCGGTGGCGGTGCATGCCGTCGCCACCAGGAGAGCTGCCACGAAGGCCGCGACGATGGGTGTCTTGGACTCGGCCATACAACAGCATGACTCACCGCGAGGGTTCTAGAAGGGTTTGTCGCCGGCGACGGTGACGCGCTCCATGACTCGACGCTCGGGGTAGTAGTCGTTCACTGCATAGTGGGCAACAGCACGGTTGTCCCACATCACCACGGTGCCTGGCGCCCACTTCACTCGGCACTGGAACTCGGGTGTGGCCGTGAGTTCGTAGAGGTGGGCAAGCCACATCTGGCCCTGCTTGGCATCGACACCGCCCAAGCCAATGCCGAACGCTTGGTTCACGAAGAGGTTCTTGCGGCCGGTCTCGGGGTGGGTGCGGATCGCAGGATGCTGAACGGTGGGAAGGTCGGCTCGGAACCCGGCGAGCGCTTCAGGGCTCATGCCCCGTCCGAACGTACGCATCCAATCATGGGTCTGCGTGAGTGGCTGCAGGAACTCCTGCACCTCTGGGCTGAGGGACTCATACGCCGCTCCCAGCGAAGAGAACATCGTGTCGCCACCACCGGAAGCCGGAAGCTCGATCGCTCGCAGAATCGAACCGAGTGGAGGCTCAGCCCGCCAGGTCATGTCGATGTGCCACTGGTTCTCGTAGCCGGGGTTGGCGTGGTCGTGCACCAGCTGCACGACGCCCTCGATCCCGTCGGGATGAGGCGAGAAGTGGCGGTTGCCATTGGTGAACGGATACTCGTCGATGTCGCCGAACCGGCGAGCAAATGCCAGGTGTGCTTCGGGGTCGAGGTTCTGATCGCGGAACACCAGCACGCTGTGGGCCAAGAAGGCCGAGTGGATCTCGGCGAACTGGGCGTCGTCGAGCGTGTTGAGATCGACATCGGTGACCTCGGCCCCGACGGGTGGCGTGATGCGTTCGATCTTCATGTCGTGTTCCCCTGCTCCTTCGCGGCACCGATCTGTTCTAGATACTCAACACGCACGGCGAGCGCTTGGCGAATCTCGTTGATGAGGTCGTCGAAGAACTCTTCGCGATAGGCCTGGTCGGTCAAGGCCGACACCGTGAACTGCAGCGCCGTGAATGCCATCAAGAAGCCAGTGACTTTCAACAGCTCACCGGTCAGTGGGACTTGGGCTCCGAACAGCTGGAGGTCGAAGATGATGTCGATGCCATCGGAACCGCCAACGGTCCACTGCGCAATGGTGTCCGGGCGAATCGTGACCAGTCCGAAGGCCAGGTAGAAGGCGCCGACAATGGTCATGACGAGGGCGATCTGCACGCCGAGGGTGAAGAGAGCCAGCACGCCAACGTTGACCCGATCGCTGCGTGACAGTTCGGGGGTCCGCTCCGGATCGGCAGCCTGACACTCGAGCGGTGCGTTGGTTTCATCGACGATTGCGCTGACCGTGGCTGAGCTGTCGAAGCGGGCCACGTTCTCGAGTTCGATGGGAAGGCGGATCAGCACGAACAGTGCAGAGATCAGCACCAGCCCACCCGAGGCGACGACGAAGAGCGGCGTGGTGAAACCGTCGGCCACCTGCCACAGCTCGGCGTTCATGAACAGGAACATGGTGAAGATCAACAGCAGTGGCAGCGAGCGGATCATGAGGCCAACGATGTCGCCCATCTGGTGAGCGAGGTGGCGCACCGCCCACACGATGATCGAGAGCAGACCAAAGCCGTAGACCAATCGGACGAAGACCAGAAACGCGAGTGCGCCGAGGATGTCGGTGGCAAACCGGCCGATCGAGGCATTGTCGAGGAGGACGGGTAGCAGTGCCGGGGCCAGCACGAATGCCGCCAACTCGATCCGATCGACCTTGTCTGGCATTTGCAGAGGTCGGCGGCCTCGCAGTCGGTTGACACCAGCAGCAACGGCACCGAGGAACAGCGCCCCGACCAGCGCTGCCCCCACCTGGTACCAACCGGTGAATCGATCACCGAACGCCCCGGTGATGCCGAACATCCAGAACAGAGCCAGCAGGGGAGCAGCCCGGGTGTAGACGTCGGTTGATGCCTGGTAGTTGTGGATCAGGTTGGGCAGTCCACGTCGCATGAACCAGCGCTCGACCGCTTCTTGCTCGGTGTTGTTCACCTCCGCCAGTGAATCAGCGGTTCAATGCCACGGGCAGGAAGCGAGGGCCACGAATCTGGCCGTTCGCCCACAAGGTCTCTTGTGCGGGGTCGAGGGTGTAATTGGGGAACGCCCGCAGCCACTCCTGGAACGCCACCAACATCTCGAGCCGGGCCAGGTTCGATCCAGCACAACGGTGGATGCCGAGGCCGAAGGCGACGTGGCGGTTCTTGGTCCGGTCGATCTGAAACTGATCGGCGTTCTCGAATGCCGCCGGGTCGTGGTTGGCAGCGGGGAAGGTCAGCAGCATCTGGTCGCCAGCGTGCACGGGGCAGCCAGCGACTTCGGTGTCGGTCAAGACTTTGCGGCCCATCGTGACCGGTGCGTAGTAGCGGAGCACTTCTTCGTTGGCGGTCTCCCAGAGCAAGTCGTCGTTGTCGGCAGCCAGTAGACGCTGGACGTCTTGGGGGTTCTGAGCGAAGTGCCAGAGGCCGGAACCAATGGCGCTCCAGGTGGTGTCGATGCCAGCGATGATCAGCAGGCGGACGTACCCGACCTTCAAGTCCCAGCTGACCTCTTCGCCTTCGATCTCGGCGTTGGCGATGTCGGTGAGCATGTCGTCTCGGGGGTTGGCAAGGCGGTCGCGCAAGATGCCGTCGATGTACTCGGTCATCTCGGTGTTGACCTGCTTGCGGACCGAGTTGTCCCGAGGAGCGAGCTGGAAGTTGCGATGGATCCAGTCGCGGAACATGTCGGCGTCCGCTTCGGGGATACCGGTGAGAACGCAGATGCCGTGCACAGGGATGTGCTGGGAATACGCGGCGGAGGCGTCGACGATGTCCATTCGGTCGAGGTCTGCGATGAGACCCTGGCAGAACTCACGCATGTCGGCTTCGATCTGAGCCACGCGCTTGGGGTTGAACGCCGGCAAGAGCAGGCGGCGGTGGCCCTTGTGGTCTGGTGGATCGGAGGTGATGGGGGGAGCGGGGATGCGGGGCGCATCTGGCTGGCTGACGTTGACCCAGATCGATGAGAAGCTCTCGGTGTCGTGCGAGATCTGCTGGATGGCCTCCATCGAGACCGGCATGTGGGCTCGGCCGTAGCGCTCGGTTGTGGCCACGGGGCACTGCTCGCGCACCTCGTTCCAGATGTTGATCGCGTTCTCGCCCCACTGGTCGTCGAGCCAGTCCCAATCGTTGACCCAATCGGTCACTGGCGGTGCGTCGTGCTCGCTCGTGTCGTAGGCCATGATGCTCCTGTGTTCGGTCCCGTCTCGGCAAGCTAGCGAACGGACCGTGCCTGCTCAAGGCAGCCAGGGCTCTACGCTCCCGCCAATGCCAGCCCTTCTTGCGCTTGTGTTGGTGTTCTCGATCGACGGCGCGTGGACGACACCAGCGGTTTCGCTGGTCTCGTCGGGCTGGTCCTGCTTTACCAGGGACTGGCTGACGGACCCAACCGTTTGGTCAGCCCGCTGAGTGCAGTGATCGCTGCTGCTGTGCCGGTCGCCGTCGGCGTCTCGCTCGGCGATCGGCCGGACGCACTCGCGATCATGGGCCTCTGCGTCGCCCCGGTTGCGATCTGGCTCGTTGCCGGGGGTGATCTGAAGATGATTGGCTCGTCGAAGCGGCCTCTGCTGCTCGGAGTTGGCGCCGGTCTCGGGTTTGGCACCTTCTTCGCGCTCCTCGCTCAAACGCCCGACGATGCCGGTGCCGTGCCGTTGCTGGCGGCGCGAGTGACCTCGGTGGCGATTCTGATCCTGGCGGCGATGGTGACTCGTCCTGGCAAGCCTGTGCCGTCTGTTCTCGTGAGCCTCTTTCCGGCGACCACCGTGCTGTTGGCCGTTCTAGGTACAGAGTTCGCCGCAGATCATGCGGCGGTGCGGTGTCGGGCTCGGTGGCAGGGAGCGCAACGTGGTTCGAGCTCGGTGGTGACGGTGTGCCGAGTCATCTCGTATGGCGGGTTGTGGTCGAGTTCGATGAGGCCGGTGCTCGCACACTCGACGCATTCGTGACCGTGAGTTTCCATGACGACCCGCTTCTGTCGGGTGGTCGGGTGGCGTCGGCGGCTGGATGCGTTGATCGGGCGACGTTCGGTGTCGTGGATGAGGAGTCGTAGGAAGGATCGGTCGAGTTGGCGGGCGATGGCGTTGGTTGTGATTGGCGTGCCGTCGTCGAAGGTGTTGCCGTCGCCTCGAATGTGGATCACCACCTCGGTCGTGAGCGCGATGTCGAGATCCAGGAACAACACGGTGAATGCATCGGCGTGCTGTTGGGCGAGCGACGGAATGGTCTGGTCGGCAGCTGATTGCCAGGATCGGCGCAGCTCGCGAAGCGTTTGCGGAAGCGGCGGTCTCGGTAGCTCAGATCCGTCCGCGGACGCGGGTAGGTCACACACCGTGACCGAGACTTCCGAATCAACTGCGTCGAGTGAGGTACCCGCGTCCGCGGACGCATCAACGGTGGCGTCTTCGCTCGGAGTTTGGGCGATACGGCGAACGAGTTCTTCGACTGCAGCGATGACCGGCTTGGCGGTTGACGGCGGAAGAGCGATTCGGATGATGCACATGCCGTCGCCGTCGGTGTAGCTGGTGAAACTGCGGTCGTCGTGGAGTCGCTGATCGCGAGCGGTGTCATCTTCGTCGAGCGACAGCACACGAGCGATTGCCGTGGTGAGGCGGTTGGCCGAGCGGGTCTCGGCGAGTTCGAGGAGCATCGCTTCGTTGTCGGGGTCGGCCCAGCGGGTGAGGATCCGAGCTTTGGCGTAGGAGATGTCGTTGGATCCGAACGCGGCATCGATCAGTGGGAGCTCTCGCAGCGCGTGGCCGATGCGGACCCATTCTCGTGCCGTCGAGGTGTGCATCTGGAGTCGCGAGGCAATGCCGGCGGCGGAGCTCTTGAGGCCTTGGTCGTACCACTCGAGTTCATCGTCGTAGCGGGCGGCGAGATGGACGGCTTGGTATTGGTTGGCGTTGAGCGCCGAGCCGAGTCTGATCAGCTGATCACCGGCGGACTGGACGATGTGGTGCATGGCGGTTCCTCTGCGTGGTCCCCGTTTGGCTGAGAGTCCAAACGAGGAATGAGATGAAGAGGACGGCCAGAAGTAGATCCGGTGTGGCTGTCGAGCACCGCCGGTTCGAGCGCAGGCCCACCGTCGATAATCAGCCTAGTCACGGGCTGTGACAGTCGCCTCGGGCCGAGATGGCGCCGGCCTAGCGCAGTTCGTAACGCAGCTGGGCGTCGTCGATGGTGACTGCTGCATCGCCGTTCAGGCGGAGGTGTTCGAGGTGGGCGTAGGTCTCGCTCTCGGCCATCGAACCCCATGACCGTTCCTTGAACAGTGCCTTCATGTAGTCGTTGACCGTGCCGTTGCCGATCTCGTCCGAGGCGTCTTGGAGGATGGTGAGCCGCTCCTCGTGGTGGGTGCGAATTGCCTTGGCTCGGCCGGCGAGATCTGAGAACTCGAGGCCGTGTGCGGGCAACACCGTGGACACCGAGTTGTAGGCCTGCATGCGGTCGAGACTCTCGAAGAAGTCAGCGAGCGGATCGATGGTCGCTCCCATGCCCGAGATGTGCGGCGTGATGGTGGGCAGGATGTGATCCCCGCTGATCATGACCCCGTTGTCGACATCCATGAGGCACAGATGGTCGGGTGTGTGACCTGGTGTGTAGACCGACACCCACTCGCGATCCCCGATGGTGATGACGTCGGCCTCGTCGACTCGCTTGGTCGGTTGCGGCGTCGACATGAACTTGCCGGTAGCCACCCGCATCGCCTGGTAGCGAAGGCGGCGAGCCAATGGCAGTTGATGGCGTTGACCACCCCAGGGTGTGTTTCGCTCGAACGGGCTGTTGGCCGTGGGCCGGTCGCCGTGGACGCTGGCTTTCGCCTCGTCGACCGAGGTCGTGGTTTCGACCTCTTCGTCGTCGGCTTCTGCTTCAGGGTCGAGGAACGTGCGGAACCGTTGGTGGGTGACGATCTCGGCGCCGAACTTGCGATGCAGGGTGGCGGCCTGACCGAAATGGTCTGGGTGGGAGTGAGTGATCACCACGGTGTGAACTCGGTAGATCGGCATGCCTGCCGCCGCCATCTGCTTCTTGAGCGCCCGGTAGGTCGGGAGCCCGGGCAGGCCCGGATCGACCAGTGTGATGCCCATACGATCTTCGATCGCGTAACAGTTGACGTGGCCGAGTCCCGGAAGTGAGATCGGCAGTTGAATGCGGAGGACACCGGGAGCGACTTCTTCTGTCTCTTCCCGAGGAGGTCGACGTTCCTCGCGCATCGTCGGCGCCGGAGCGTGTTCGTGTTCGTGATCGTGGGAGTGCCCGGCGTGCGAGGAAGACATTGCCGTACTTCGTAGTCGGCGAGAGGCACGAGGTCGAACTGGCCACCTAGGGTGCGGCGATGACTGAGGCATGGGTCCTGTATCCCGAACTCCGCGAGCGGCTGATCACGCTTGTCCAAGCATTGGACGCCAGCGACTTGGTTCGTGCCGTTCCCCTGACGCCCGGATGGACAATCGAGCAGGTGGTGGCCCACGTGTGTGGGCTCAACGCCGATGTGGCGGCCGGGGCTCGCGAAGGGCTCGGGACCGATGAGCGAACCTCAGCGCAGGTCTCGACCAGGGCCGAGATGAGCGTCGAAGACGTCTGTGATGAGTGGCGAGGCTACGACGCTGCCATGAAGGCGGTCGCTGCAGAGATTTCGCTGCTGGAGGAGCGCCTCGCTGCTGACCTCGTCATCCACCTGCACGATGTGCAGCACGCCCTGGGTCTCCCCATCGACCAGACAGGCGCCGCCACCGCAAGCGCGGCCCACGTCTATTGCATGCGCATTCCCGAACGGTGGGCCGCAGCCACCGGCTTGCAGGTCTCGATCGAACTGAGCGATGGCTACTGCTCGACAACCGACGGAGAACCTGATCTCACGCTTCGGGCCGCGCCCTATGACTTCTTGCGCTCGGTGTCCGGCCGGCGCAGTCGAGCGCAGGTCGAGGCGCTGGATTGGTCAGGCGATGCCACGGCCGTGCTCGATCACTTCAGTCCGTATGCCGACTTGGGCGACGTCGACGCTGAAATCTGAGGCAGCGCAGCACGTTCGCTGCCTCAGGGCCGCAGGGTGTCGTCGGGGATGAGGTGCAGGTCTGTGGGGCTGATGATCTTGTGGTCGAGCGCGTAGGTGACGAGGCGTTGGCGACGGTCATCGGCCTTGTCGGCAAGCTCGCCGTGCAGGCCGCCAACCAGCTCCAGGCGGGCGAAGCGTTGAGCGACGGAGTCGACTTTGCGATTGAAGCGAGTGAGCTTCCAGCCCAACAGTGCTGCGGCCTGTCGGTTGGATGGGATGTCGCGGCTGGACGGTTCGTGGAGTTGATGCCAGGACAACGCAACGAGTAGCCGGATTTGATCGTCGGTGAGTTCGATGCCGAGCGATGCTGGCGTGATCGTTGCCGGACTGTCGACTGGTGAGTCGTCGATCTGCGGGACACGCGCTGCGTCGTCGAGCACGGCGACCTCGAGTTCGTACGAGGACCGGCCCGCGGTGAAGCGTACGAAACTGTGTTGGTGGTCGATCGTGGTGGTCGCCCCCGGTGCCAACACGGTTCTCGAGGGAGAGTGTTTGTCGGCGATCTCAAGGCGAGTTGCCGACCCGACATTGGTGAGTCGCCACAAGCCGGCGTAGTGGAACTTTCCAAGACGTCGATGCAGGTGCATGTTGGTGTCGATCACCAGATCAGCGTCTCGCCCAAACGTCAGCGTTTCCTCGGCATCGAGGCGGCGAATCTCGCCGCATGAATCGACCAGAAGCTCGGCGGTCATCGGCTCAGCGAGCGTAGAGAGAACATCATGACGCTCATAGTGGCCGAAACCGAAGTGACTTGTCGTGGGTTGATGCGACCGAGACGGGATCGTTCTGTGCTTCGTTGGCAACGGCGTTCTACGCTGATCGCATCGAGATCGTGGATGAGCGGTACGAACTGAAGCGACGGCTCGGCTCAGGTGCATTCTCCACGGTGTGGCTCGCCCACGACCGGACGGTCGGGATCGATGTGGCCGTCAAAATCCTTGCGGAGAACTGGGCAACGAACGAAGACATATGCGAGCGATTCATCGGCGAGGCACGCCTCGCCATGCAATCACAGTCATCGCGGATGGTTCGGGTGCTCAACGCCGGTCAAACCAATGACGGCCGACCCTTCATGGCGATGGCCTACGCAGCAGGTGGCACGCTTGCCGAGCGCATGCAGTCCCGGCGCGAAGCCGGGATCAGATTCACGCTCGACGAGATTTGTTCGACCGGAGCCAATCTCGCACTGGCGCTCACAGATCTCCACGACCGTGGACTGGTGCATCGAGACATCAAGCCAGCCAACGTGCTCGTGTATCTCGAAGCCTCCGGTGAGTCGCTGCTCCTCGGCGACTTCGGCCTCGCTCGGTCGCTAGAGGATCGAGCGACCACGATCATCGCCGGCAGTCCCGGCTACATCGCACCTGAACAAGCGAGCGGTCAAGAACTCACGGCACGCGCTGACCTCTTTCCGCTGGGGGTCATCCTCGTAGAAATGTGTACAGGGGAGCGGGTGGAACGCTCGTCGGTCGGCGATTCGTTCGACTTCGGTCGGGATATCGACCGAACGAAGCTGAGCCCGGTTGGACTCGTCGATTTACTAACCGAACTGACTGATCACGACCCTTCCCGGCGACCCGAGAGCGCTCGACAGGTCGCCGAGCGGTTGAGGAACATCGCAGCGGCTGGCAGCGCGCCGACCATCGTCGCTTCAGCGAGCGATAGCGTGAACCCGGTCACGCCCTCGCCGCCGCCGGCCCTAGAGAAAGTGTCTAGGCGAAGGGTGAAGGTTGGCGCAGGGGTGGCATTGGCGGTCGCCTTCGGGCTGGGAACCTACGGGATCAATCAGATCGGCGGCGGAACGTCCCAGGAGTCGCAGGTCGAGCAAGGAGGGATCGATCTGACCGTTACCCCTGTGCTCGAAGGCGCGCAACCAGTCGAGGGCGTTTCGACGGCGGAGCGGCCGGTCCTTCTGCTCCCTATGAACATCGCCGCGGCGGTGGACGACTACGAAGCCCTTGACGGTTGGACTCGTAGTCCCGTCACGCAGAACGCAGACGGCACGCTGAGCTTCACCATGACGGGACCTCGTGTCGTCACCGTGACGCTCTCACCCATCGGTGCTCAAACAACTCAGGTCGTGATCGAGTAGCGAGAGGGGGATCGGTCCCCCTATCCGTGATCGCTTTCTTCGCTCAATCTGAGGGCACGACCACGAAGGGCAGTCATGAACAACATCTCCAAGCAAACACCAACCTCAGGAAGATCTCGAATGAAGCTTGTCGCTCCCCTTATCGCAACTGCACTCCTCGCCGCCGCCTGCATTCCCGGCGGCCCCTCGGACACGATCGAGGCTTCGTCCAGCACGGGAAGTGTCCTCGGCCCGGCGGATGCAGCGCTGATGACCTGCATGACATCGGCCGGACTCGGGGACGCTGATCGCATCGCAGTTGCTGCCTTTCTCAACGGTCAAAGCGGCGGCGTTGGTTCACCGGAGCTTGCAGAGCGGGCTGGCGGCGTGCTCGCGACCTGCGTGACTGACAACGGCCTCAAGATCGGCACGGCGCTCATCGACGCCAACAACGTCGAGGAAGACAGCGATCGCGAGTGCGTGCTGTTCACTTCGGCTCTCTCGAGTAGTGCAGTCTTCGCCAACGTTCTGCTGAACACGCCAGACACAGCAGGGGAGATCGCTTCGCTCTACAGAAGCGACTGCGATCTTGCGGTCAGCAACGTCGTCGAGCTGTACCCCATCGGCGTTACGCCGGGGATCGGAACGCTCGGTGCTGATGAGACCGAGCAAGCAGCCCCGACGACCACGGCCGTCCCAACGACTGAGGCGCCGACCACCACGGCGGCTCCAACAACCGTGGCCCCCACGACGGCACCAGCACCGGTCGCCAGCGAGGTCGCAACCAGTGACCCGGCAGTGTTTCTTGGGGCGACGATGTTGCCCTCCCCGATCGTCCTCCCCGACGGGGCAGTCATCCTCGAAGTCGACCACACCGTCTCCCTCGACCGAGGACCGTTCACGTTCCAGGGTGATCCAAGTGCGCAGGTTCGTCGATGGAGCATCCGAGGGCTCATTCTGGGCGACGCAGACCAGGCACTCGCTGCCTTCGACAGCTCGTTCTGGGGTATCGCACAGATCGACGCCGGGATCAGCGTCGACGGTGACTCGTCATCGGCGTTCAGCGAGTTCGCCAGTCCGGGCGCTCGAGCTGACGTCAACGGTTTCAGTGTCGTAGAGGCATCGATCAGAACATCGAACAGCACCGGCTCAGACTTGTCTGCCTTCGAGATCGACCTTCGTGTCGATACTGGACAAGCCGAGACCGCGTTGTCGGGCCCCATTGTTGATGCAGCGACCGCCGACGGGTTCACCTCTGTGCTCCCGGCAGGCGGTTTCCTGTCCGAGGTCACCTATCGATTCGATTCGCCGTGGATCAACAGCATCGTCTTCGGTTCCCTCGGTCAGAACAGTGACCTTGAGGACCCAACGCGGCTCACGGTCTCGCTGACCGCGTTCTACCCCGAGGGTCAAACCGACGTGTCGCAAGCTGTGCTCGACAATCAGAACAACGGCTACGAACTCATCGGAACCGTGACTGACGATTCCCTTACCGTCGGCAGGGACATCGTTGACCGCATCGCCTACTCAACGTTCGGCGGTAGCTCGTCGCTTGATCCCTACCAGATCGTCACAAGTCAGCACCGAAGCGACGTTGGGCCAGCCCCAACGGCTGACGCACTTGCGGCCGCGCTCGGCCTCTAGTCGGTCAATCTGAAACTCTGGAACCGCGAGCGATCGTGGGCGGTGCGGAATTCAGCGCGTCCATGGCAAAGCCAGCAGCTGATTTGTAGTTGGACATGAACGCTTCGATCTCGACTCGGGGAATCACATCCTCGATGTCGTCGAAGTAGCCGCCGGAGCGCTGGCCGACCAGTTCGAGAATGCCGATGGGACCGTGGCCTCGGTTGCGCAGCACCAACGCCGAGATGGGCTCGATCAGCTGCTCCTCGAACGCAACGAGCGCATCGGGGCCGACACCGGACTCGAGGAATTTGGCGCCCATCACTCGAGCATCCACGATGGCTTGGCTCGCACCGTTGGAACCCACCGGGTACATCACGTGCGCGGCGTCACCGATGAGGCAGACGCGGCCATCGACCCATTGATCGACAGGGTCGCGGTCGACCATCGGAAATTCCCAGACGGTGGGGGCGGAGCGAACGAGGGCCGGGATGTCGAGCCAGTCAAACGTCCAGTCTTCGAATTGGGGAAGGAACGTGTCGATATCGACGACCTTGTTCCAGTCGCTGCCCGCCAGTCCTGCGCTGGCATCGACGGTGATTTCAGCGATCCAGTTCTGGAGTTGCAACCCGGTGTCTGGATCGACGGAGGAGATCGGATAGTGGACGAAGCGCTGCTCGATCGTGCCGACCAAGGTGAAGGCGGCACCGGATCGAATAGGCGGCCCGTCGGAGGCGCCTCGGTACAGGATCTGTCCACCCCACTGAGGCTCGGGTTGATCGGGGTGCATCTGGGCCCGAACCGCTGAGTGGAGACCGTCGCCGGCAATCAGCACCGTGCCCGCCACTTCGGTCGTGTTGCCGTCGCGCGTGTCGACTTCGGCGATCACGCCATCGGCGGTGTTTCGGTAGCCGGTGACCCGGTGGCCGCTACGGAATGCATCGGGCCCCATCCGTTCCAGAACGGCTCGGTGGAGCAACATCTGCAGCTGCCCTCGGTGGACGGAGTACTGGGGGTAGGCATAACCGGCGGCTCGGCCGCGGGGTTCGGCCCAGACGTCGTTGCCGCCACGGCCCACCAGAGCCCACTCCTTGGCCTCGACGCCGATGTCGTCGAGTTCATCGCCGAAGCCAAGGTCTTGCAGTTCACGAATGGCGTTCGGCTGGAGGTTGATGCCGACCCCGAGGGGGGCGACGGTCCTCACCGATTCCAGGACCACGGCGGGAACACCGATCTCGTGACAGGTCAGGGCCAACGTCAGCCCAGCGATGCCGCCGCCTGCAATCACTACCGTCATGACGACTCCTTGTTCGCGTCGGGTCGCCAGTTCACTGCCAGCAGGTCAGCAACGCAAGAACGGGCTCCGCCCGAGGGCTGTACGCAAGCTCGAGCGATGGCCGTCGGTGCCAGTTGAAGTAGCTCGAGTCGGCATGGTCAACCTCGAGTGCTTTAAGGAACCAAGCGTTCGTTTGCAACTCGATGCCGTCAAGTGGGCGCCCGCTGCCGGCCTCGGAGAAGCCGAGCGAGCCGCGTTCGAAGAAATCTGACACCTCGTCAAGCGAACGGAAGACCGATGAGCGGCGCCGGCAGTTCAGCAGCGATCTCGTCGCCAATGGCGCGTTTGCTGATATTGGTCCGGCTGTCGCTCGGCTCGGTGTGCCAGTGCCGGAGATTCTCGATGAATACGAGGCGCTGCGGTCTGCGGTTGACGGCGTTGCCGAGCGCTTTCGAACGGTCTTCGAGCAGTACCTGTGGCAGCCGTTTGTCGATTGTGGGATGCCAGCTGACGAGGTGCCGGCACTCACTGCCGACGTTGGCAAGCTGACCGAACTCGCAACAAGCGTCGTGGCTGCGGAGCTCAGTGACCGATTCGCCGCCTTTGCCGAGGACTACCTGGCAAAGGCGGCGGACGGGTGAGCTACTCGCCCTGGCCCAATGAGTAAGCCAGCTCGCCGTCGATGCGGTAGAGGTTCTCGGTCTTGATGACGTCGATGCCCGCCGCATCGAGCGCAGCAAGAAGGCGCACGATGTCGGCGTTGGTCAACGCGTTGTCGTCCGCTGGCTTGAACCGGCAACGCCAGTGGTCGGTGCAGAACGTCTCGGGCATCGGGTCGGGGTAGACCTTCACGCCGCGGTTGGTGATCATCTTGAGGGTCCAGCCCTCGGGGGTCGCAGCCTCGAGGGCGGCGCCGAGCACGTTGGCGTCGCGATCGGCGTCGGTCCAGTCGACGAATGCGTCAACGCCGACCAACTCCTTGGGCTTGGGGTCCTGCCTGGTGACCGCCACCGAGATGCCGGTGGTCTTGTACTCCACCGGAGTGAGGTGGCTCGGTCCGTCGCCGAGTCTGGCGATCACGGCATCGGCGAACTCCTTGGTGCCCACCCGCTGGGCGCTGAGCCCGTCTCGGAAGATGTCGGGGGTGTGGATGCCGTCTTCGAGCGTCTTCAGCCAGGCGTTCTTGATCTGGCCGCCGACGTCTGCGGCGCCGACGTGGACCAGCAGTTGTGTTGCGGCGACCAACAGGCCGGACGGATTGGCGATGTTCTTGCCGGCGATGTCGGGGGCAGAGCCATGGACGGCTTCGAACATGGCGATGCCTTCACCGATGTTGGCCGAGCCGGCGATGCCGACCGAGCCGGAAATCTGCGAGGCGATGTCGGAGAGAATGTCGCCGTAGAGGTTGAGCGTGACGATCACGTCGAAGAGCTCGGGCTGTGCCGCGAGACGGGCAGCGCCGATGTCGATGATCTGGTGATCCGACTCGATGTCTGGATACTCAGCGGCCACCTCTTCGAAGACCCGAGCGAACAGTCCGTCTGTCAGCTTCATGATGTTGTTCTTGGTCATGCAAGTGACCTTCTTGCGGCCGTACGCCCGTGCGTACTCGAAGGCGTAGCGCACGATGCGCTCGGTACCTGGCCGGGTGATCAGCTTGAGGACCTGGGTGACTTCTGAGGTCTGCTGATGCTCGATGCCGGCGTACAGATCTTCTTCGTTCTCCCGGACGATGACGAGGTCGATGCCGGGGTGGGCCGAGGTGACAAAGGGCGCGTAGGCCTTGGTCGGCCGGACGTTGGCGTAGAGATTGAGCGTCTTGCGAATGGTGACGTTCAGGCTCTTGTACCCGCCGCCGAGTGGCGTGGTGATCGGTGCTTTGAGGAAGACCGGGTTGCGGCGGATGGTCTCCCATGACTCCGGTGCGATGCCCGAGGTGTGTCCGGCCTCATAGACCTGCTCGCCGATCTCGATCTCTTCGAATCGGAGCGGTGCCCCAGCGGCGTCGAGAACCGAAAGGACGGCCTCGGTGATCTCGGGGCCGATCCCGTCACCTTTGGCGAGCGTTACGGATGCGGGTTGGTCAGCAGTCGGTGAAGCCATATTCACAATATACCTATTTAAAAGCATGTCTTCAACTTCATTTATGCGGGCCGTGCATCGTGGTGACCGTGTGGTCTACTGCTGGCCGCCGTCCACCTTCCGGAGAAGACCATGCAACCCACATCGATTGCCACCTGGAGCGAGCTGCCCAATCGCGAACCGCAAGGCGCGCTCGTCGGAAACGTCGACCTCGTGATCGTTCGTTACGAAGAGAACCACTCGGTGATGTACGGCCGCTGTCTGCACCGGGGTGCCCTGATGTCTGACGGCCACCTCAGCGGTGACGATCTGATCTGTGGGCTGCATGGCTGGGACTACGGGATCAAGACCGGTATCAGTGCCTACAACAACGCGGAAGTGCTCGAAAAGTTCTCCAGCTGGATCGAAGACGATCAGTTGATGGTCGACGCCGACGAGATCGGTGCGTGGGAACGCAAGCACCCGCAGCCCTACGACCGTGACGCTTACCAGGGCGCATATCAAGATGTGCATGGCGCCCCGGAAGAACCGCACGTCGGCCTCATTCGCAAGCTTGCCGCCGAGGGCCTCTCCAAAACCGGCCACCACGGCCAGGCCACCTCCATGGGTGTGCCTCGTGACCAGTTGCCGATGTGGGATGACATCCAGTTCGTCACCGCCCAGGTCGCCGCTCGACCGCTGCTCGACGAAGAGCCCGTGACCTCCAAGACCATCATCGGTCCCAACGCTGCCCGTCCCCTCGAACTCGACCGCCCTCTCTTCGTTTCCGACATGAGTTTCGGAGCCCTCTCCGAAGAAGCCAAGGTCGCCCTCGCCCTCGGAGCTGATCAGGCCGGAACGGGCATCTGCAGCGGTGAAGGCGGCATGTTGCCCGAGGAACAGGCAGCAAACAGCCGCTACTTCTATGAGCTGGCCTCCGGTCGCTTCGGCTGGGAGCTCGAAAAGGTCGAGAAGGTCCAAGCTTTCCACTTCAAGTTCGGCCAGGGGGCAAAGACCGGCACCGGTGGTCACCTGCCTGGCAACAAGGTGCGAGGCAAGATCGCCGAGGTTCGCGAACTCGAAGAGGGAACCGACGCGATCAGCCCGGCGACGTTCCCCGACCTCACCGCCATCGAGGACTACCAAGAGGTTGCCGCCGACGTGCGAAAGGCTTCCGGCGGAATTCCCATCGGCGCCAAGCTGAGCGCGCAACACATCGAAGCCGACATCGACGCCGCCATCGCCATTGGTGTCGACTACGTGATTCTCGACGGTCGCGGCGGCGGCACGGGTGCAGCACCGGTGATCTTCCGAGACAACATCAGCGTGCCGACCATTCCCGCCCTGGCTCGTGCTCGTCGTCACCTCGACAAGCTCGGCCGTGGCGACATCACCCTCGTGATCACCGGTGGCCTCCGTACGCCATGGGACTTCGCCAAGGCCCTCGCTCTTGGCGCCGACGCTGTCGCGGTGTCCAACGCGGCGATGCAGGCCATTGGCTGCATCGGCATGCGAGCCTGTAACTCCAACAACTGTCCTGTCGGTATTGCCACCCAGCAGCTCCATCTTCGTGAGCGCCTGCCCGTGCAGGACGCGGCCGACCGGCTCGAGCGGTTTTTCCGTTCGAGTACCGAACTGATGGAAGTGTTGGCCCGAGCCTGCGGTCACAGCTCACTCGATCAGTTCTCGATCAATGACCTCACGACGTTCGACCGAGAGATGCACCACCTCACCGGTGTTGCCTACGGCGGCGTCTCGGTCTGACCGAACTTGGGAGGGGTCAGGTCCTCCCAAGTTCGGTCAGGCTGCGGGCCGGTGCAAGAGGAAGGTGAAGGCGGTGTCGTGAGTGGTTTCCGGCGACTTCTCTTCCTCGAAGACGGCCACAACAACGAGCCCTGTGCGCTCGGCCATGGCCGTGAACGTCTCTCGGTCGAACCAATGCAGGAGCCATTCTCGCTCGGTCGAACGAACGGTGTCGCCGGTCGTCTTGTCGTAGCGGAGCCCTGTGACCTGGGTCCGAAGCTCCTCATCCCGTTCGAAGCTCGTGACGGTCACGCTCATCACCGAGCCGTCGTCTGCGATGTGCTCTTGCCCACTGCCGATGGTCGACTCGCCGGGACGCTGAGGGATGAACAGCGGGATCAGAGCTGAGCCGCCGGGTTCGAGGTGGGCGGCGATACCGACCAACGCACGCTCGGCCGATCCGTCGTCGGGCAGCAGATTGAACGTGGCTCCGGCGAAGAAGATCGAGCGGTACGTCCGGCCGAGGTGCATTGCCTCGAACGTCGAGTGGTGAAGGGTGACGTCGAGACCGCGGTCAGCTGCAAACGAGCGGCATCGCTCGAGCATGTCGGCTGACGAATCGAGGCCTTCGACGTCGAGTCCCCGCTCGCGAAGGTCGAGGATCGGGTCACCGTCGCCGCAACCGAGTTCGAGCGCAGGTTCGCCCGAACGCTCGATGAACTTCGCATATGGCTCTGGGTCGAAGGTCTCGGAGCGGGTGTGGCGATACACCTCGGCCACGAGGCCGGTGTAGAAGTCCGCTGGTGCCGTCGGTTCGGTAGCCACCGACGGAGTCTGTCAGCTCACCATGCCCCCGTCGACGACGAACTCGTGGCCCGTGGAGTAGCTCGAGTCGTCCGAGGCAAGGAACCGCACGAGCAACCCGACCTCGTCGGCGCCAGCGACTCGCTGCATGGGAATCTCGGTTTCCAGCCGTTCGCGCATGGCGGAGCCGAACTGGTCGAGCATGTCGGTGGCGATGATGCCGGGGTGCACCGAGTTGACCCGCACGCCGAATGGGGCGAGCTCGACCGCCGCCGACTTCGTCATGCCTCGCACCGCCCACTTGGTGGCGCTGTAGGCATGCGCCCCTGCAGCTGACTTCAAGCCAGCGATGGAGGAGATGTTGATGATGCTGCCCGTGCCGTTGGCCTTCATCACCGGAGCGACCGTCTTCATGCCGAGGAAGACGCCGGTCTGATTGATGGCGACCATCTGATTCCAGAGCTCCATCGAGGTGTCTTCCAAGCCAGCGATCACGAAGATGCCGGCGTTGTTGACGAGCACCTCGATGTGACCGTGTTGTGCCATGACCGCAGCAACGACCGAGGCCCATTCCTCTTCCGACGACACATCGTGATGGAGGAACGTGCAGGCATCGCCCAGGCGCTCGGCGGTGGCTGTACCTTCGGCGTCGAGGATGTCGGTGATCACGACCTGGGCACCCGCTTCGATGAACAGTTCGGCCTCGGCGGCTCCCTGGCCGCGAGCGCCTCCGGTGATGAGAGCAACCTTGCCATCAAGTCGATTCACGTTTGCGCTTCTTTCGCCAGCTGATGTTGATCAGAGCTTGCAGCAAGACTCGTTGCCGCACCAGTTGGGTTCAGGCGAATACGCCGACCTTTCGTTCTTTGCCCGTTCCAGGCGCCGTCTGTAGCTTGGCGCGTCATGACGTACACGCTCTACGGCGCACCCGCATCGCTCTACACCGGCAAGGCTCGGTCGTACCTGCGCAAACAGGGCATCGACTTCGTCGAGCAGTCACCGGGTGGTGAGCGCTACCTCACCCACATCGTGCCGAAGACGGGTCGTTGGATCATTCCCTGTGTGGAAACCCCGGATGGCGAGATCATCCAGGACGGCGCCGACATCATTGATCACTTCGAACGCGGTCCTGGCAAGCCACTGCGCCGATATTCGGCGTATCCAGAGTCGCCGGTGCTGCTTGCCATAGCGCACTTGTTCGAGATCTTCGGTGGGGAAGGCTTGCTGCGCCCGGCCATGCACTACCGGTGGAACTTCGACGAGGACAACCTCGACTTCATCACAGCGGAATTCGCCCTGATGATGCCGCAGACGCTCACCGCCGAAGAGGCAAAGAACGGGTTCTTGAAGAGCAGCGGGCGGATGCGCAACGCGGGTGTCGGCTTCGGTGTGACCCCTGAGGCACAGCCGTTGATCGAGTCGGCCTTCCACGAGTGGCTCGACCTCTTCGAGGCCCACCTGGTGGATCATCCCTACCTGCTTGGCGGCCGCCCGACGATCGGCGACTTCGGGCTGATCGCAGCGATGTGGGCGCACCTCTATCGAGATCCCGCCCCGCAGATGCTGATCAAGAAGCGTGCGCCGCGGGTCGGCCGCTGGGTCGAGCGGATGACCACCACCGAGCCATACCAGCACGAGTTCGGCGATCGCGACGAGAGCCTGATCGCCGACGAAGTGCTGCCCGACACGCTGTTGGCGATGATGCGGTTCGTCTCCGAGGAGTATCTGCCGGAGATCAGCGCTCATGTCGAGGCTGCCAATGAATGGCTTACAGAGAATCCCGATATCGAAGCCGGGACCAATGGACTCGACGACCCGGCCGGCCGTGGTCTGAGCAACGAGCGCGGGAGCAGCGTGGCGACGTTCCTTTGGCGTGGCATCGAGCTCACGACGGTCGTGATGCCGTACCGGTTCTGGTTGCTCCAGCGATTGCAGGACGATCTCGGCGGGGCCAGCGCTGACAATCAGGCCGTCGCTCGGAAAGTGTTTCGAAGCGCTGGGCTCGAGTCGATGCTGGACCTCCGCACGATCCGCCGAGTCGAGCGAGCGAACCATCTCGAGGTGTGGGGTCCCCTGACTTGAGCGCCGGCTAGGAGCGAAGCCCGGCCAGGCCGATCTGGGTGGCCATCAGTTGTGCTGATGCATCGAACAGGTCGCGGTGTTGCTCGACGACTCCCCGTGTCTGGTTCGAGAGCTCGAAGCTCAACAGTCCGAACAGCTGGGTCCATCCGGCGAGGGTGGCGAGCAGCACATCATCGCTGAGCCTGTCACCGTCACCGTCATCGATGTTGCTGCGCAAAGCGGTGAGGTCCTCGGTCAGCTTGTTGCTGACCGCGGTGGTGGATCGCTTGCCCTTCAGTTGTCTGCTCGCCTTGGCGTCAGTGACGATGCTGATGAGGGCGCGTGTTGGGCGCGTGCCTGATGTGGCGGTGATCTCGGGGGCTGCATAGCCGGGCACCGGGGTGCCGTAGAGCAGGAAGTACTCGTGTGGCTGGGCGAGTGCCCAGTCCCGAATTGCGTGTGCGGCCTGCACCCACCGATCGAGCGGAGCATGGTCGGCGGCAGCCGCAACGGAAGCTTCCACCGCCTCGCCGAGTGAGTTGTAGGCCTCGTCGATCAGGAGCGTCAGGAGTTCGTCCCTGCTGGCCACGTAGCGGTAGACCGCGGACGAAACCATGCCGAGTTCCCGTGCGACCGACCTCAGCGACAGCCCTGCCGCCCCGCTTTCGCTCAGTTGGCGACGACCCTCTTCGATGATGTTGGTGGTGGTCCTCTCGCGGGCCAACGCTCGAGGTGTTTGCTTCGTACCCATTTCGACAGTGTGCCAGAGACGAGAGCACTGCTCTTGCGTTTGCTCGATGGTTCCTGTTGAATGAACTGACGAGAGCAGTGCTCTCGTTTGGACCACTCGGAGAACCAAAATGACCATCACCACTGCCACACCATCGACCGACCGCTACATCAAGCCCGACGTACTCACCGTCCGCATCTTCAATCCGCTGGTTGCAGGGTTGGCCAAGCTCGGGCTCAGTATCCGGGGCTCTCGAGTGCTCGAGGTCCGTGGTCGTACGTCAGGTGAGTGGCGCTCAGTTCCCGTGAACCCGCTCACGGTCGACGGCATCCGATTCCTGGTCGCTCCTCGCGGGACCACGCAATGGGTCCGGAACATTCGTGCCGCCGGTGGCGGACGGCTCCGCAAGGGTCGACGGACCGAGGAGTTCACGATCGTGGAAGTCTCCGACATCGACAAGGTGCCGATGTTGCGGGCCTACTTGGAGGAGTGGGCGTTCGAGGTCGGCAAGTTCTTCGAAGGCGTCACCAGGAACTCGACCGATGCAGAGCTTGCCGACATCGCTCCAGGGTTCCCGGTCTTCCGGATCGTCCCGAGCTCAGTGAAGCGAGGGGGTGACCTGCCCGACGAGACCGAATGAACCGGTGTCCGCAATTGTCACAGTCGTGGCCACGACCTAGAACGCGTGCTGGCCATCGTGGCATGGGCGAGTGTGAGGGGTTCGGTGGGTTCGCCCGCAACGTGGCCGCAGCAGCGCCTGATCTCAAGGTGATCATCTGGGACCGACCGAACATGGGTCGGTCTGGGATCAACTTCGGCAACGAGGTTCTCTCGATCGAGGAGGCCGAGGATCTTCATGTGCTGATCGATCGCCTCGGTATCGCACCAGCGGCCTTCTACGGGATGTCGTCGGGAGCGAGATCCAACATGGTGCTTGCCGAGCGCTATCCCGACGACGTCGCTGCGTTCGTGATCGCTCCGCTGACCGGTGGCCCGATCGCCGCTACGCAGCTGCCGAAGGAGTACTACCTCAAGTACGTGACCGACGAGACGCTCACGTCGATGGAAGAGGTGGCCAAGACGCCACTGTGGAGCGCGTACATCGAACGCAACGGCCCCGAAGGGCGTGAAGAACTGATGCGTCAAGACGTTGGCGAATTCCTCGCAGCGATGATGAAGGCGGGCGAGCACTTGCAGTCGTACAGCCAGAAGACCGCGCTCGGCATGACTGATGAGCAACTCGACGCCCTCACGGTTCCAGCGACGCTCATTCTTCCATCACGGTCAGGAAGTCGACATGCTCCACCCGATCCCGAATGCTCGAGCGGCAACGACCTTGCTCCAGAACTCGACCTTCGCAATCGCATCGACACTCGAGCCGATTCTGGATCTGCTGCTGCCATTCGTTCGGGAGCACATGCCCTCTCGAGCCTGAGGAACCTCGATGCGATGCTGAGACAGCAAGTCAGACGAGCGGGTTCGTCCATTCGAAGCCGTGATCAAGTGGATAGACCGGGCGGGGCAGGTGCTCGAGAGGCATGCGGTCGAGCATTGGCGAGGTGCGGCCGGGCGTGTCGACGAACAGCATGTTCTCGGGCATGACGAACTCGTCGTAGGCGGGAGGGAACGAGCTGCGGACCTTGACCACGATGGTCTGGACCTCTGCGAGGTCGACGCCAAGTGCTTCGCTGAAGATCGGGTCGTTGCCGACGGCGGTGTAGCTGGTGACCACGACCCTGACCCCGCCGAGATCGAGCAACGCCATCGGGCCAGCTCGCAATGACTTGCCAGCCACGATGCCTCGCCGGCCGACGAGGTTGCCGTCGTGCAGAGCCAAAACGTTGGCTTCTGCCTGGTACGTCGAGCGATCGTCGCGTTGCGTGTCGGAGGGCGGCCAGTCGTCGCCGGTGAATGAGGCGATGAACGTCGATCCAACGCCGGCTTCGTGTGCAGCGGCGACCACGTGGCGGTCTCGGAAGTTCACGATCAGGGCGCCTCGAGTGCCGGCTTCGTGGAGAGCTTCGAGCATCCACAGCGTGTTGACCGGTCCACCGGCGCCAGCGTTGTCGCCAAGGTCTGACATGACCATCGCCGGGAGTGTGCGGTCCTTTCCAGCAGCCACGGCTCGATCGACTGCTTCATCGATCGAGATTGCTTCGGCGACGAATCGCTCTCGATTGGCCCAACCGAGATCGGCGAGGTCGCGAGCGAGTTCTGTTGCCGTTTCGGCGGTGTCGCGGCCGGTGACGATGATGGCGAGCCCGTTCTTTGCGGTGTCGGAGAATGCGAATCCGCCGAGGATCGACACGTTGAGGATGTCGGGGTGGCTTCGTTGTTCGCCGAGTTGGATCAGTTCGGCGAATGGTCCGTGGTCGGTGAACAGCGAGACGTTGGGGGCGACGATCGGCAACTTCACGAACACCGGATGCGGTTCGACGCCCGCCCAGAGTTCGTGCATCACCGCAGCGGCTTCTTGGCCACGTTCGACCTGGTCGACGTGTGGGTCGGTCCTGTAGGCGACGATGACATCGACCGAATCGACCATGAGGTCGGAGACGTTGCCGTGCGGGTCGAGTGTGGCCACGATCGGGACATCTGGACCGACTGCCGCTCGGACCGCAGCGAAGAACACTCCGTCAGCGTCTGGCTCTTCGGTGGTGATCATCGCGCCGTGATTGCAGATGTAGACACCATCGAGCGGTCCAGCAGCGGTAAGGGCTTCTTTGACTTTGGCGAGCGTGTCGACGAAGAAGCCGTGCTCGCATGCGCCGCCGGCGCCAGCGACAGTGTTGAGAATCGGTGCTGGGTCCCATCCGCCGATGTGGTCCATTGCTCCATAGAAGCCGACGACTTCGTAGGGCTGTCGTGGGTGCTCGGCGCGAGCGTCGTTCGAGACTTCGTCGCCTTCGAGATAGAGCCCTCGCCATTGAGGTTCGCCGACCACGCGTGCGAATGCGTTGCTCTCGACAAACATCCCAACCACAGCCACTCGACGATCCAACACACAGCCTCCAACAGTCCTGCGACGTAGAGCTTCGCAGCGTCCCGAGGGCCTCACAAATAGAGAAGGGGCTACTCGCTGAGTGTTTCGACGCTCCAGCACGCTCGAACACGTCGGCCACTACTTCCAACCCGTAGGCCGCGTTGAAGACACCGGCCTTGGCTGTCGGGCCGTATTTCGCCGTGGTGGGGCGTGATCGTGGCCACGGCTTGCGGATGGGCCGTCACGAAGTCGACCCCGGCTGCGGTCGACACGTGTTCGACGGTGACGTTGAGTTCTGGCATCCGCTCGCACAACGGCACACGTTCGTGCTCGATGAAGGCAGCCTCGCAAGCAAAGATGTCGATCTCGGGGTTGGTTGCCTCGGCGTCGACGAGAAGACCGGCGTCGAACTCGGCCAGCAACTCGTAGACATCCATGAACGCAGCCATCGACGTCCCGCCAGCTGCTGAATTCGTGGTGGCACCGGTGGGGTAGTACTTGATCGCAGTGATCGTTCCGCTCTCGAGGCCCTGCGCAGATCGGCGAGGTCGAGCAGTAGAGCGTGAGCAACGGTCGGAAGGCCGGCGCATCTTCCGGGGCTGCGACCATGATGCGCTCGAGGTGCGCCTCGGCGCTCGCAACACTGACCAGCGGACTGGCCAGGTTCGGCATGACCATTGCGTAGCGAAACCGGCGGTCGGGGAAAGAAATCTCGATCACGGTCACAGAGAGGGGCTACGTCGACTGCCCCAGCCTCAATCGACCTGACGCTGATCAGCTTGGTCGCAGTTCGAGGCCTTCTGGTCGCCAACGTCGGCCGGCGAAGACGAACTGATTGACCGTGCAATGACGTTCAAGAAAGCCGGCTTCGCAGTAGGCGAGATAGAACCGCCACAGACGAACAAAGCGTTCGTCCAAGCCCAGGGCATAGACCTCGTCGAGCTTTGCATCGAATGTGTTGCGCCACTGGCGGAGTGTTTCGGCGTAGTGCGCTGACAGATCCTCGACGTCGATCACCTGCATGCGGGTGGCAGAGCTCACCGATTTCGTGATGGCGCCTATTGATGGGAGGAAGCCACCGGGGAAGATGAACCGGCGAATGAAGTCTTCGGTGTTCTTTGTTCGCTCGTAGCGCCGGTCGGGCACACAGATGGCCTGGATGGCAGCAAGGCCGTCCTCTTCGAGACAACGCTCGATGGTCGCGAAGTACTGGTCATAATCACGCCAATCCACCGCCTCGATCATCTCGATCGAGACGATGCGATCGAAACGCCCCTCGAGATCACGCCAGTCGCTGTCGAGCAACGTGACGTCACCATCTCGTCCAGCAACCCTCACCCGGCGTTTCGCCTCCTTGAGCTGCTCTTTGGAGATGGTCGTTGTGGTGACACCACAACCCGTGCTGTCCACGGCTCGAAGGGCAAAGCCTCCCCAACCGGTGCCGATCTCGAGCACGGAATGTTCAGATGAAACGCCGAGCTTTGAAAGCAAGCGATCGTATTTGTGCGTGCTGCCCTCCGCCAACGCGGCCTCTGCTGACGGGAAGATGGCCGATGAGTACGTGAGCGTTTCGTCGAGGAAGATCTGGAAGAACTCGTTGCCGAGGTCGTAGTGGCTGGCGATGTCTTCGAGGTTGCGGGAACGGGTCGGGCTGGGGAGCGCCGCTCTGATTCGGTCGGTTGCCCAGCCGGTGGCGTTCGATATGCGGTTCCTGAGTTCGTCGATCGGCTCGAGGCTGCGAATGATCGAGCGAACAACCGTGACCGGATCATCGCTGTCCCACCATTGTTCGAAGTAGCCGCGGCCCAGTCCGATCGATCCCTCTTTCACCAAAGCAGTCCACGCTCGCGGGTCGAGGATTTCGATGGTGGCGGTCAACTGATCACCATCGATGACGAGAGGAGCCCCCAGCGTTGTGTAACGGTCACGACCTCGGATCTCGACTTCGCCAATGGTGGAGGGAAGGTCGGCCCCGTCACGTTCGATGACGAGCACACGGTCCCGCTCGATCTTGTCGAGCAGTCGCATCAAGGCCGAACGGGCGAGACGGGCGGAGCGTGCGGGCGGAGCGGTCGGTTGTGAGCCCGCTCGATCCAGGAGACGCTCTGGCCTGACGCGTGGAGTCTTCGATGCAACGGGAGTCGGGGTGGTCTGGTGATCGGTCATTGAGATACCTCTGGAGACGGGCGGTTTGGGTGTCGAACGAAGGGCACGCCCTTTCGCCACAAGCGAGCTGCTTGGACGTGGATGCCGGCGCTGACTCGGTGAGTCGGTAGGGGAGTAGATCGCAACGAGGCTGCGAGGGTCGTCGTGGTCGCTGTCACGCGACGAGTGCGAAGCGCCGTGTGGATGGCGAGGGCGCCCTCGGTGTCGATGACGTCGATGTCGATGGCGATGCGATCGTCTCGATCAGCAATGCGGAGGTCGTAGCGGTAGCCCATGCCGAGGAATGGGCTGACGTGAAGCTGTTTGTCGAACGTAGACCGGAGGTTGTTGCCGTCGGTTTCGAGAACGATCGGATAGCGGTGGCGTTCTTTCCACGGCGTGTTCGTGACCTCGAGCACCGCGCCCACCGGTTTGTCGGCCCGGTCTCCCCAGACCACGAATACGGTGATGGGGTTGAACAGCCAGCCCCAGCGGCGGATTTGTGTGAGCATTCGGACCGGTCCATCGACCGGTTCGCCAAGCTCGGCCGAGACGTCGCAGCGCGCTTGGTCGCCGAGTGAGACCTCTTCGTTCGCAGAGCCATAATCGCTCCGTCGAAAGCGAGCCGGGGCAGGTCGAGCTGCCGACCATGCCCAGTGATTGGCACACAGAGCTTCAGGATGATCGGGATCGATCCAGACCTGGCTGACGGGATAGTCGAAGGTGTGAGCCGTGGTCTCGGATCGACGGTGAACGACGGTGCCCTCACACAGAGCTGGCGGTCCCGGGGTCACCAGTGGACCCCGAGCCGTTCGCAGACCCGGAGGCCAGAGGCGATGCCATCTTCGTGGAAGCCGTAGCCCCAGTAGGCGCCACAAAAGTGCGTGTTGTAGACACCATCAATCGCTTCGAACTGATCTTGCGCCGCCATGGCGGGGCCGTCGAAGACCGGGTGGAAGTAATCGAAGCTGGCAATGATCGACGTCGGCCTGATGCGGTGGTCACTGTTGAGACTGACGAGGTAACGGTCAGAGCCAGGCAGACGCTGGAGGTCAGTCATGTCGTAGGTGAGCGTGCTGAGGCCAGTGGGGTCGACACCAGGCAAGGGACGGTCGTAGTTCCACGCCGACCACGTGGCTCGAACCGGTGAGAGCACGCTGGTGTCGGTGTGAAGCGTTGCCCGGTTCGGCTGGTAGCGGATAGCACCGAGGACGTCCTGTTCGATCGGCGTTGCGTCGGCGAGGAGTTCGAGCACTTGGTCTGAATGGCAGGCGAAGACCACGCGGTCGAAGATCTCGGTTCTCCCCTCTGACGAACTCTCGATTGCACTCTTCGCCGTCACCCTCACCTCTCCATCGATCCTCACCACCGATGTCACCGGTGAGGACAGCCGGATGGTGCCGTTGAATGCCGTGGCAATCGCGTCGACATACTCACGACTCCCGCCTGTGACGGTCCGCCATTGCGGACGATCCCCAACACTCAGCAAGCCGTGGTTCTTCAGGAACCGCAGCAAGCTGACAGCAGGGAACGCATCGAAGGTGTCGGGGTCGGCCGACCAAACAGATGCGCCCATCGGGATCAGATGGAGGTCGCGGAAGGCCGCTGAATAGCGGCCGGTCTCGAGGAATTCGCCGATGCTCTGCGTTGTGTCAGCAGCGGGATCTCCTGCGTCGGCGGCATCGATCAGCTTGTTGCCTGCCCGGTAGAAGCGGCTGATGTCGATCAGCATGCGCCACATTGCTGGCCTCAGCAGATTTCGTTTGTCAGCGAACAGCGTGGCTGCGCTTGTGGCCCGGTAGGTGAAATCTGAAGCTCGGTCGGTGACGCCGAAGCTCATCTCGGTGTCTTGGACTTGCACACCGAGCTCGTCGAACAGTCGGACGAGGTTCGGATAATTGCGATCGTTGTGGACGATGAAACCGGTGTCGACACCGACTTCTCCGGCTGTCGGATCGTCAACGGTAACGGTGTTGGAGTGACCACCCAGGCGGTCTGATGCTTCGAACAGGGTCACTTCATGGTGAGGGCCGAGCACGTGAGCGCAGCTGAGCCCAGCGATGCCTGATCCGATGATTGCGATGCGCATACTTGTCAGTTCGTCGCCAGAGCATGCTTGGATTCCCATCAGTGTGGGCGTTCCCCCTGGGACCCCGCTGAACCACAGAATGTTCGACCGGAGGCAATGTTTCGCACCGGAACCGATCTCGAGCGCAAAAGGAACGCAAAGACTGAACGAGCTGAGGCTCGTGTATTTGTGGGGCAAGGTCTACGAGTTACGTGGTCACGGCTGGGGGTGTGATCGAGGTCGGCTACCCAGCCACTTGCGACCTCGACCTCTCGTGCGCGTCTTGACCTTGGGCCTTGCAATGGAATTGTGTGGCAAGCCGACGACGAAGAACTCAGGCCGTCGAACCCACCAACGTCATGGGCTGCTATTGCTGACGACGGCCTCATCATCGTTGAGCTGTTCATGACTGACGAGCCCGCTGGGCTTACCCCGCTGATGACCCCTCGATACCCCTGTTTCCCGTTCTTCTAGGCACGCTGTAGGCACAGACAGCTGCTGACAGGCAGCGCGTCGCCCGGCTACTCGGCAGTTATGAGATAGGCGTCGAGAGCGTCGCGGATGACTTGGCTCTCTGAGGTGTGTTCGGCTTCGGCCCGCTCCTTGATTCGTTCTTTGTAGGTCGGTGGTGCCCGGAAGGTCACGACTTCGGCGGCGGCGTCGCCGATTGTGGGTGTGCGGCGGCGGGTCTTCTTGATGGTGGTGAGCTCGTCGTTGCTGAACTCGTGGTTGGCGAAGTCGTCGGCGATCTTGGCGATCTCTTCGTTGGTGGGTGTGTGTCCTTTGGTTGTCATGAGTTGTCTCCGGTGAGGTGGGCCCGGAACACCGGGCGAAGTGGCATGGCGTGGATGTTGAGTTCGGTGTTCGCGAGTTCGAGATAGAGAATCTCGAGAAGGTTGGCGGCGGGATCAGGACCAATGCAGAGACTCTTCGGTGGTTCTGTGTCGGCCTCGATGGTGAAGTGGCCGATGGCGTTGTTCCAAGCGTGGCGGATTTGCTCGTCGGACAAGCCGTGTTTGTTGGCTGTCGGAATGGATCCTCACTTCGTTAAGCGTAATACGGATAAGAGGAGTTGTCACCTGCCTTTGCCGGGTGGCGGCTGGGGCGTCGCGGGAACCGCTGCAGGCCACCCGTTCTAGGCACGAAGTTCGGGTCAGGTGGTCGGCGGGTCGTCGGTCACGTCGTCACGGCTTGCGTAGCTCGACGGTTTCGAATTCTTCGAGGATGTGGGCGAGCTGTGACTCGTAGGTGTCCCGAGTCCGGGGCCGAACGTCACGAGCCTCGAGCCAGCGGCGAGAGTAGTTGCCGAACGTTTCCCGGCCGCTCGAAGGATCGACGTGACGGCCGCCGAGGATCTCGGTTTCCATCGTGGCGAGCCACGCTCGGGCCTCCGCTTTGGTGGCGAACGTGGTGTCCGCCGGCACCTGATTTCCGAGGTGGTAGTAGCGCGCCCGATAGCGCCCACTCTTCAACCTCCGGATGTTGCCGAATGGCCTGCTGGACCCCACGCGTGCCTACTGTTCCCCGTTGTTCTAGGCAAGGAGACCGGCTGGGTCCGGGGTGAAAGTGCAGATTGGGCACTCTGACCTGGGGTTTCGTATGGAGCGGGTACGGGGAATCGAACCCCGGGATTCAGCTTGGGAAGCTGCCGGGAGCGTTGGCCGGTGCAGGCTTCTGACCAGGGTTTTCCCTGGTCAGGGGCTGTGTCGAGGTCTCGGCGTACACCCCGCTGATGCCCGCTCAGAACCCCTGTTCTCCGTTCTTCTAGGCACGTTCTAGGCACGGGAGTCAAGGCAACCTCAACCCCCGGCGTCGAGAATTTGTTGCGCCATTGACCTCACCCGGGCTGACAGGTGGGCACCCATGTCCTCGCAGATGGTGTAGCCGAGACTTTCCTTGGCGAGAGGCAAGTGGTGCGATAGTCCATTCAGCAAAGCTGAGGGGATGGCCACGCCGGCATCTTGGGTGAGGTTTCGAGCTATCGCAGCGATTGGCCCACCCGGGGCACTTGGCAAGAGCCTTCCAACCGCTCTGGCGGTTGCTGTCCGGACGCTCGATCGCGAGTCAACTGCGAGCGCTGCGAGCAAGGGAACCATGCGCTCGGAGGCTCCGGTTCCGATGATCATTGCCGCATCTGAGCGCTCCTGTTCGGTCCCGAATGCCAACGCCGTGATCATCTCGTCCGCTTGATCGCCCTTCACTGCGCCGACAGCGATTGCGAGAAGCGATCCTGCGCCGCCGATCTCCGATCCAAGTCCGTGGCTAGTCGCAGCTGACACGAGGCCGACTCGCTTGACTAGGTCGTTCCGGATGGTCTCTGGAAGCCGCTCGGTGAGTCGTGCGATCCTGAGGCAGGCGCCGCGCTTGTCGTCCGCAGCGACTGACGGCTCGCAAAGTAGCTCGACCAAGTTGCCCCACATTGCGTGCTCACTGCAGTACAGGTTGAACAGAGCCAACGCGTCCGGGGCGTCGAATCCTCCGAAGCCCCACGAGCTCGATCGGGCAGCCTCAAGCTTTCCAGCCGTCATTTCGTCGAGTTTCCGGATGATGGAAGCAGCCCCTGCGACGGGGAGCGCAGTCACCTCCCCCATCTCGCTCAGCGCCTCAAGGTCGCCTGCTACGGCACGACTGACAATGACCTCCTGCGCAGCTGTATCGCCCGCTTCGGCAAGCGCCCCAAGAATCGTCGCCTGGCAATTCCCGTCTTCCGCTAGCCCAACGTCGCGAAGTTGGCCCCGTTTCTCGTCGTCGAGCGCTGAGAAATCCAAAGCTCGAATGACTGCCGTGGCCTCGCTTGCAAAGCGGTCAGGAATGGGCGCAGCAGCGATGAGGACATCGACGGCAGGTGCGTGAGTGCTCTTGTCGGCTGCGAACAGGAGATTCGCAAGTGACTTGAGAGCAGAAGATTCCACCCAGAACGAAGGTCGGACTCTGGCGGTGAAGCTGTCGTCCTCGCCGCGGACGAGTCCAATGCAGTCGAGACTCATCCTCGTGGCCAGCTCACTGCTAGCTAGGTCGCCGAGAAGGGCCATCAACTCGAGGTTCGCTTGCGCGGTGGTGTGCGTCCATGAATCGATCGGAGGAACCTGATGTAGCACTTCTCGCATCGCCTCAAGGGGCCCGACCCGACGTAGATGAGCGACAGCCAGTCTTAACCCAGCGGTGTCGCCGCTGATCCGAAGTGCGCCGAGCCCTTCAATGAGCTCGCCTTTCTCGTCCTGGCCAGTCGAAGCTCCAATCAACCGTCGCTTAGCTGCAAGTGACGCAACGGCACGCCACGTTCCGTGCTCGCCGGTCAGGTCGGCGTTCAGTTCTGCGGCGAAGAGATTCGACGCTTCCAAGTCCTCGGTCGAGAACCGCATAGACCGATCTTCGGACCATGCTCTGAACTGTTCATCAGCAGCTTTGTCCAGCGCCCAGGAGATAGTCTGCGAGCGCCACCACGAAACAGCGGTGTCGGCGGCTGAGATCATCTCTCCAAGATTTCCTTCCCTGAGGTCAGCGGTTGTGAACAGCTGCCATGCCGCAGCTGCTGCGAGTGCGGAGACCGTCGGGTCGTCCGGATCCCCTATGAAGCAACGTTGAGCTGCCACGGCATCTGCCTGCGCAGGTCCGACTTCGCCGAGCTCTATCCGAATCCGAGCCCGCTGAACGAGTGCCCAACCGTGATCCGCTGGGGCCAACTTGTCGCTCTCGACTAACCCGTTCAGGATTTTCAATCCCTCTTCGTGCCGCTCTTGCCGTTGGAGAGCGCAGGCCGCAAGCACGCCGGCTGCCGCACGCCCCGCCTCGTTCGGAGCGTCGATCGTCGCCGCTATAAGTTCGTCAGGGCCGTCCGTGAACGCCCAGTGCCACAGGGCAGCGCACAGCCGCCACGTCCAGTCGTTGTCGGCAGACAAGACCTCCGGGTCTGGTACATCCTTATGGTTCTCCGAGAACAACTTGAGGTCGCGGAACCGGCCCTGTAGTACGAGCGCTAGTCCCTCTTCTCCAGTGATCGCGCCCCCGTGGCCCGCGTTGCGGTGAGGTGCCACAAGTCTGGGAGCGAGAAGTGCGTATCTCAAGAGCCGGCCCGGAGGGCAGCTACTCGCCGACGCGGCAAACGCTGTTCCCTCCATGCTCCGAGCCGACAGCTGCTGCCTCGCGACTGAGAGCAGTTGTTCGAGATGTTGTTCGTCGAGCGTTTGATCTACAGGTACCAGAATCTTGCAGCCTTGGCCTGTCGAAACCACAGCGTCTGCGGCGACGTGCGCCCAGTATGAAGTGCTCGTGTCCAGGTCGTGCAGAACGACGAGATGAGGGAGACAGTGGGTCACCCAGTCGTCGAAATGCTCAGTGTTCGGCTCGTAGTACCACCACCCGGATAACTCCCCGGCGGATGTCTGCTCGGGTTGCTCGAAATAGCTCGGACCGGCCTTGACCTGAACGCCAACGATCAGGCCGCGGTCGAATCTCCGGTCGTCGCGGGCCTGGACAAGAAGGTCAGTCCCAGGTCGTGCTCGTGGTTGGGCACGGGGCCCCACCCGATGCGCTGGAGGTTTGCAGAGACCTCGCTGGCCCCAGCACCACCAGTCTGTTCTTGCCTGCTGGCTCGCACTCCTGCCTCCTGGCTCGGTCGTTAGCTCGGCTTGCCGAGTCCCGCTTCCATTGTGCAGTGAGTGGGGAGCCGTCCACAGCATTATTCGGTGAGGAGCGCCGGACTCATCGTCCGGCTCGATCTTGGTGGGGTCGACTCGGATGGACTTGTCGATCTTGAGAAAGGGGATGGGTCGCTCGGCGACGAGGCGGCGGATGAAGCGATCGGTGACGCCGAGCCAGCCAGCGAGCTGCTCGATGCTGAGCAGCGAGGGACTGGCCGGGTCGACCTGGGAGGTCTGAGTCGTCGGCATGTGGCCGATCGTGCGAACCCAACTCACTCCCCACCTACCGTTTCGCCTCCCATTCGCAAGAATTCGCTGGGAGGTGGGGTAGGTGGTCTCCTCTCGCACCTCCCATTCGCCTCATTGGCGCTGAGCGTGGCGCGGGTTGGGATGCCGGCTAGAGAGCCCCGCGCTCGAGCAGGGTTGTACGTAGCCGCTGGAATTCAGGCGTGTCGGCGAGGTGATCAGCCATCTGAACAACCTCGACGGAGCGCTCGATCGTGCGGCGTTTGTCCCACTCGTCGGAGGTACCCCGGATGAGCCCACGGCCGAGTGCCTCGCATCGGAATCTGAGTTGCCAACAGGTAGTCGGCGAGGACTTGCGACGTTCCTGGGTACGTGCGCAGGAACCAGCGCTGGTGTGGCTCAGTCGTGCCCGATTGCGTTGATCCGACGATCGTTGAGCCAAGCCTCGATCTCAAGCGGGTCGAATCGAACGAACTTCCCGATCTTGCAGAAGGGCACTCGACGCTCGGCGATCAACCGGCGGATGAACCGCTCCGTGACACCGAGGCGAGTGGCCAGGCTGGCGACGTCGAGGAGTTGCGGGCTGATCCGGCGGTCATCACTTGCGACCGCTGCCGGGGCATCAGCGCTGGAGGTACCGAGGGGTCGCCCACCAAACTTCGAATCTGGGACTCGTTTCATGTCAGAACGAGGGACACCCTCGATCCACTGTTGGGACGTGGTGACAAGAGAACGCCCGGCGCCACTTTGGGCCCAGACCCTGCGGAGCGCACCTAGGGGTCTGATGGCCAACGTGATGCGTGGGGAATAGAGACAGCGGTAGCGGTGGTCGACTCGACAGTCTGTCGGCGCTCGAAGTCGCCGCTCGGTTACTGGCCTGGGCATCGTGATGAGCAGCTGTCCCAGCTTCGGGGCCCCGGTGCCCTCATGGGTCGAGCGTGTGATGGTTCTCATCTCATTTCTTGGGCACTGAGAGGGGCATGACACATCTGGAGGTCCTGCGGACCTCCGAAATTGTGAGATGGCCAGCCATCTCACAAACAGCGAATAGGCCATCTCATGAAGCGAGGCTCGGAGCTGCCCACCGGGCAGCTCCAGTTGTGTCATACCTTTTTCGGTGCCCGAAGTGTGAGATGAGTTGGCGCAACACCTGACTCGAGAGGGCGGGCGCAGCTGCGGTAGGCAGCAGCCCTGGGTTGGTGTGCGTTGGCGTTGCCGAGGAACTGGCTGGTGAGCGACGGTTGCTCTTGCTCAGCGGAGCGGGTTATCAACGTTGATGACTCAAGCAACCTGGGCTTACAGCCGACCCAATGAGCCATGGTTGATTCAACAAGCACGGTGCTGCTCGGCGACGACATCTTGGACACACGTGCCTTTGGGAACTCTTGGGAACGGCTGCTCGAAGCAGCGTTCCCTGACCCAGAGCAGCTGCGAGTGGTGCTTGACGTGGTCAAGCATGGGATCGCCCCGGCAGCAGTGGTGGTTCCCGAGGACGAGCAGGCGTTTGAAGCGGCGCTGCATGCAAGCTTCTTCGGGTCCCAGAGGCTGATCTTCGCGGCTCTAGCGGTGGCTCCGATCACAGAGCGAGGTCGACTGTGGGGACTGTTGTCTCGTGACACTGTCGGTTCGTTGACATCGACGATTCAGCTTTGCCGCATGGCACGGCGAAGCGCTGGTGCTTCCCTCTTGGTCAGCGACCTTCAGCGTTTGGCTTCCGTCTTTGGCTGGGATGAGGGCGAGATCATCGAAGCGGCACTTCGTCGCGGCGCCTTCGCCGACACCGCCGACTTTGTCGTACAGAACGCAGACGCCGTCCGTTCGGCGATGCAGTCTGACCGGAGTCGGCTCTGGGGGGTCTTGTTTGACGCCCCCGATGTCGCTCTGCGTTTCGCCGACGAATTGATTGATGACCTCGTTTCGACGAATCAACGTCTTCGCCACACGGCAGCTCACTTGGCGAAGAAGGTCGATGCCCCGCAACTGGTGCCGAGGGTGAAGGAGAGGATCGAGTCGGGAGGGGCACTGGAGCGGTGGCGCGCAGCCGAGTGGCTGCTGGAGTCGTGGCCGACAGATGCTGCGACTCCCGCCGATTTGGCCTGGCTCGACGACCGCCTGGAGTCGGAGACCTCGGCGAAAGCCTCTGGAGCGCTTGAAAGGCTCCGAGTTCGCCTGAATGAGCAGCACCGACCGGTGCGAACCCTGCCCGAGGTCGTGTTCGAGGCGGTGACATTCACCGCAGCCGAGTGGGCCGAGATCGCTCGAGCGACAAAACCCATCACGGTTCCACCAGAGGACGTTCGGACCTTCCTCGAGGGAGGCGCGCTGACGTCCGTTCCCGGAGTGGGGAGCCATGCCGCTGCTGGTGCCGCTCTCTATGCGTTGGGTCGGGTGTCATTCGACGCAGCACCGCGGTTTTCGGCCGCGACCTGGACCCGGCTGTTGCTCGCTGGTGCCCCGCTTGCAGGTTGGTTCAGCCACACAACAGCACCCGTCGCCTCGCCGCTCCATGTCAGTGCCGTTGCCGATCACGATGGTCGTTCCTTCGCCGGCACGGCTCGCTTGGTCTCGGCGCTGAGCGATCAGCATCCGGACTTCTGGTCCGCTGCGGACCTCGCCGAATGGGTCGCCCACCATGCAACCGACATCGCAAGCGAGTTGATGAGTGATTCCCGTCGTTGGGGGAATGCTCGGCAGGTACTGCTGGGCATCGTCTTCGACATGACGGATCGACCAGAGCGCGTTGAACGAGTCCTGATCCAGGAGGCGCTGACGGGTAGGGCGGGCGATCGAGATCTCATCATCGATCATCTCGGCGACGATTATCGCGACGTCTTCCACGCCTACTTGAAGAGCAAGAGTCAGGCCGAACGGTTTGGCGCGGTCGACTGGGTCAGGCGACACCCAGACTCAGCTGCTGCCTCCGCCTTGCTGGATGCCGCTCGCGTCGAGAAAGACGACCGGGTGCTTGCGGTTTTCCTGACGCAACTCGAAGCGATGGATGTGAACATCGACGAGTTCCTGAGCCGCTCGGCGGTTCGGGACAAGGCCGTCAAGGCCATGAAGAAGAAGTCGAGTCGCTCCAAGGCGATCGAATGGCTCGATGTCGACTCGCTTCCGCCCTTGCGCTGGGCCGACGGGGAAGCGGTCGACGCTGATGTCGTTGCCTGGATGCTGCACACCGCGGCGAAGAACAAGACAGCTCGACCCTCTCCCATCGCTCGCCGCCACCTGGCGGGGATGGATCCCGAAGGAGTCGAAGCATTCGGTCGGGAGTTGCTCTCTCGGTGGGAGTACGAGGATCTGAAACCGATCGATGAGCCAACGGCTCGAGCCAACGCCGTTCGACAGGCGAAGCGCGAGGTGCAATCGGCAGCAAGGCACCCGCAGTACTACCCCACGTATGTCGGGATGAGCGAGGAACAGATTGTCGAGGCGCTCGTCGGCGAAGCGTTGAAGGTACCGGGTGGTTCCGCTCGGACGAGTCAGGGACTGTTGGCCGTCGTTGCCGCGTGCGGGGGCAATGACGTGGTCGTCAGTGCCAGGAACTACGTCCGAAAGTATCGGGGAAAGCGTGCCTCGCAGAGCAAGGCACTGATCGAGATGCTGGCGTGGATCGACGACCCCGCAAGCGTGCAAGTCGTGATGTCCATGGCCAACCGATTCCGGCCCAAGGCGTTGCAGCAAGCAGCAGCCGCTCACGTGGCAGAACTCGCTGAACACCACGGCTGGTCGATGGATGACCTAGCCGACCGGTCGGTTCCCGACGGCGGCTTCGACCCTGATGGGCGACGAGTCTTCGATCTCGGGACGCGGTCGTTCACTGCTTCGCTCACCGACGAGCTCACGATCGTGTTGACCGACGACGACGGAAAGACGGTCAAGTCGCTGCCTCGAGGCAGGGCCGATGAGGACGGGGCACGGATCAAGGAGCTCAAGGCCGAGTTCAAAGAACTCAAGTCCGACGTTGCCGATGCCGCTGAGTTTCAACCGGTGAGGCTTCGGCGAGCGATGGCTGGAAGTCGAATGTGGCCGGCCGAGGACTTCCGACGATTCATCTTGGAACACCCGGTGATGGTCAGGATGGCTTCTCGAGCGATGTGGGTCCACGTGCCAAACGACGGTGGAACTGATACGGCGTCGGTCTTCCGACCCCTCTCCGACGGAACGCTCCTGACGATGGACGACGAGGAGTACGAGCTCGATGGAGGAGCAGTCTTGCTTGCGCACGATCAGGGCGTCGGGAAGCTCGACTCGGTTCGAGTGACGGAGCACCTCAGCGACTACGAGGTCAGCCCGTTGTTCTCACAAGTCGGACGACCTCACGTGGTCGTCACCGACGGTCAAATGGCGATCGAGCAGTTCAGAGGCAGCACGATCAGTACCAACACGCTCGCCAACTCGGCCAGAAAACTCGGCTGGCAAGTGGCCGACACCGAAGGACTCGGGTCGTCAGTCGGAGTGGTGATCTCGTTCCCCGACCTCGACCAGGAAGCCGTGCTTCGAGTGGAAAACGGCCTCCACCTCGGCGGTTACGATTACCAGGACTACGACTGCACGATCAGCGACCTCGTGATCAGCCCGATGGGCCAGCGATCCAAGCGGTTGCCTCTCGATTCGATCTCCCCGGTGCTGCTCTCGGAGGTCGTTGCCGATGTCATTTCGATCGTTGGCTCGCCGATGGGAGATGCATGAGGATCTTCAAGCGGAAGTCCGATCAAGGTTCACCGGCCGAATTGGGCGACGACATTCTCGACCTGTCGCCGTTCGACGGTTCCTGGGAGAGGGCTTTCGTTTCGTTCATTGATGAGCGTCACCGGTCTCCGCAGTCGGCGAATACCAAGGACCTCGTTGCTTTCGTGCGAGATGCGAGCCTGCCCAAGGACTTCGTCGGCCCTTCCTACTATCCGCACCTGACCGCAGAGCAGGGTTTTGTCCACCTGAACAGGATCGTTTCGGCAAGTGGTTGGACGGACGTCCGAAAGGTACTGGCGGTGGCCTGCCTTCTGGAACCGGCCCAGCTCGCACGATTCGGCCTTTTCTTCGTTCGAGGCAGTTGGGATGTTGCCGGTGTCCTCGGCTTCGTGAGCGCCAATACTGGCGTGCCCGTTTCGATCGATGAGATCGAATTGGTTGGCGCTGAGCTCGGTTGGGCCGACGGTGCGCTCTTCGCCTTCGTCTCGGACCTGGGCAACCGGTATCGCTGGCACGGTTCCATTCGAGGCTTGCCTGGGTTCTCCGAGTTCGTTCGGCGGAACATCACCGGCTGGTCTGAGATTCTCGGGACGCCGGCAGCCGGCCACGAATGGCTCTGGGCGGGTATCAGCGGCGTCGACGACGACGTGCGTGAACTGCTCGCCGGCCCGATTTGCAACGCCTCGACCCGCACACCGAAGAAGGTAGCAGCCGCAGCGAAGACAGAATTGGGCAAACTACCTGTCGCCATTGCCTATGAACAGTTGAAGATGATCGCAATGACGGCAAAGCCGGCCCAGCGAGCGAACGCCGTGAACGAACTCGCAGACCTTTCGCAAGGTGCTGACCGCACTGACCTGATCGAGTGGTCAAACAAGCACCTCGCTGATGATCGCGCCGCTGCGGTGCAAGAGGCGGTGGCGGCGCTTGTTGACACACTCGATGAAGTTGTTCCGAAACCGGAGCTTCCGCCGGTCGAGCTGCCCGCAGTCGCCGATCTGCGCACCGAACGAGGAACCTCGATCCGTAACGTCGAGAATCTCCTGGCTGTCGTGAATGCTTCGTCTGTGCCCCAGCAGGTGTGGGGCGTGACAGGAGTGCTTTCCTGGCTCGCCCAGGAATCGCCATCAACGCTGAACAAGCTGAATCGGTTCCACGTCGCTCGGGTGCTGCTCGTACAACCTGGCCAGCTGCGTTACGGGGGCGAATCGCTCATGAACGAGGCCGCCGTCGCCATACCAAGCCTTCTCGAGTTGACGGCGGTCGCTGCCGAGGATGACCAACCAGCGACCTCGGCGATCCATGTGGTGTGCCACCTCTATGCCGCATCAGGTGAACGCTGGTCGACCGCCGAGCTGGCGACGTTCTTCGAGCTTCATGCCGAGACGCTCGTGGACCTCCTCGAGAACCGAGAGTCGAACTACGCCATCCATCGCGGCTCGTTCCTGACTCTGTTCGAGTGCGTCGAACGTCTGCCGCTGAAGGTCGACCGAGCACTGGTCGCCGCCGTGGTCGGCGGTTACAAAGCCGATCGGGAGCAACTCCAGCGGATCGTCGGCCCTGATCGCATCAATGATGTGCTTGCCTATCTGGGAAGCAAGAAGCGGACCGAGCGCATTGGCGTTGCCGATTGGATCCGCCACCACGCTCTCGTTGCCGCCGCCGACCCGTTGCGAACCGCAATCCGTCGTGAGAAAGACGACGGTGCCAAGGCCGCGATGCTCGGCGCCCTCGAAGTGCTCGGCGCAGATCTCGATGAGTTCCTCGGCGCAGACGCCCTCCTTGTCGATGCGAAGAAGGCACTAGCCAAGAAGAACGCCATCCCCAAAGTGATCGAGTGGCTCGATCTTGAGGCACTGCCTCCACTCGAATGGTCTGATGGTTCACCCGTGGCGCGCGAGATCGTGTCGTGGTTCGCCGTGATGGCGATCAAGGCCAAGAGCGCCGAACCATCGCCGATCCTGCGCCGCCACTTCGACAACATGAATCCCGAGCTCGTTCGTGCCTTTGGGTCGACCGTTCTGGACACATGGATGGCTGAGGACCTCCGGACGTTCACCGAGGCAGAGGCCCAGGAACAAGCCAAGCAACAAGCTCCGCACCACTACAACTGGTCGCAGAAAGGTCACGGTCGATACCCCGGTCAGACGGTGCAACAGATCACCGAAGCTCTCGCGGCCGAGGCGAGAATGCAGATCGCTGGCTCGGCAACAACGAGTAAGGGGTTGCTCGCCGTCGCTGCGGCATCGGCTGGCCCCGAGGTTGCCGACCGGGTGCTGGCGTACATCCGCAAGCACCGAGGTCATCGGGTGAGCCAGGCGAAGGTTCTGCTCGAGATGCTCGCGTGGATCGATGAGCCGGCGACCGTCCAGGCCGTCATGTCAGTGGCCACTCGCTTCCGACCCAAGGGAATCCAGACCGAAGCACAACGTCAGGCTGAGCTCCTTGCCGAGCGCCACGGTTGGACCCTCGACGATCTCGCCGATCGTTCGGTGCCAGACGGCGGCTTCGACGCCGATGGCCGTTTGGTCTTCGACTACGGCGAGCGCACCTTTACCGCTCACCTCAACGATGACCTCACCATTCGTTTGGTGAACGACAGCACGGACAAAGTCGTGCGGTCGCTCCCGACTGGTCGAGCCGACGAGGACGCCGATCACATCAAGGGAATCAAGAGCGACTTCACTGCGGCGAAGAAGGAGCTGAAGAGCACGCTCAAGATCCAGCCCAGCCGTCTCCACGCCGCAATGTGTGTGCAGCGAACCTGGACACCTGATGACTTCCGGCGCTACTTCGTCGACCAACCCGTGATGAATCGGCTGGCCACTCGCCTGGTCTGGCTGAGCGTTACCGGGGACACAACGGTGACCTTCCGGCCGCTGTCGGACGGCACGTTGATCGGCGTGGACGATGATGATGTCGATCTTGATCCGAACGCCGCGATCTCGCTTGCCCACGAGCAACGCACCGAGTCGGGGCTGGGTGGGCGGTGGCAGACTCACATGTCCGACTACGAGATCGCTTCGCTGTTTGGGCAGTTCGGCCGGCCTCGTGTGTCACATGTCGAAGGCCAGTCCGTCATCGTCGATTTCGTTGGCCACGGCCACAACGACGGCACGTTGCGGGGCCAGATGAACCGTCATGCCTGGCAGCTTGGCGTGCCGCAAGACGGCGGCGTGGCGCACGAAATTGTCAAGGACGTGCCAACGGCGAAGTTGACCGGCGTGATCGAGATCCTCGGGGGGCTCCCCGCGGCGGCCTACGACGTAGGTTCGTGGTCATGCTTCATGGGCGAGATGTACTTCGTCCCGAATGGCGTGCAATACGTCAGCAAGACGATGGCCGTTCCTTTCGAGACGGTTCCTCCCGTGCTGTTGACCGAGTTCTATGCCGAAGCGCAAGCGATCGCCCTCGGTGGCTCTGGTTTCGAGCCCGACTACAAGCAGAAGTTCTGAGCGATGGCGAACGTGATCCAATCGGCGCCGTTTGATGTTCCCGCCACATCGAGGACTGGCGAGCTTCATGAGCAACTCCTGGCTCTCGACACTGGAACGAGTGTTTCCGATGTCTTGTTGATGGCGAGACGGTGTGATCCAGTCCCTGCGTCGATCGATGAGATCGAGGTGCTGGGAACCGTTTTGGGCTGGCAGATCGACGCGCTCTTCGACCACGTGATGCAGACGGGAAACTCTGCGTATTGGACCAGTGTCATCTGCGAACTGCCCGGGTTCTCCGACTACGTCGGCCGCAACGCTGACAAGTGGCGTGCCTGTCTCAGCAAACCATCGGCGGATCAACAAGGAATCTGGCACCTCATCAGCGATGTCGAGCCCGAGATTCTGGAGCTCGTGGCCGAGGCAATGTGTATCGCTGCTACCCGCACGCCAGACGGCGTCGCAGCTGATGCCCGAGCACGCTTGCCAAAGCTCCCGGCATCGGTGGCGGTGGAACACCTGCAGGCAATTGCGGGTTCCGGCCGGGCACCGCAGCGAGCGAAAGCCATCGACGCCTTGGCCGATCTGGCCGAAGGCGCAGATCGGAAGCGGCTCGTCGATTGGGTTGACAGTCACCTGGCCGACGACCAATCGACGGGCGTTCGACACGCGATTGCTCGCTTGAAGGCCATGCCAACAGTCGAGATTCCCAAGCCCCCGCTTCCAGCGGTCGACCTGCCAGAGATCGCAGGATTCGACGCTGCGGCCGACGAGGCCATGGCCGGCGTGAACGAATGCGACACCCAGCTCATGGACCTCCACGCGCTCCTGACGACGGTGAACGGTTCGGAGCTTCGACAAGTCGGTTGGTACGCGCTTGCAACGTTGGCTCACCTTGCCGACACCTCACGGACCTCGGTCAGCGAGCTGAACCGATTCCACCTGGCGAGGGTGCTGCTCGCCAACAGACAAGCGGACTACCGGTCGCTCCCTTCGCTCACGGCGCTGGCCGATCGCATGCCGAGCCCCTTGGAGCTCAGGGCCGTCGCAGAGGTCGACTCCGGCACCGAGTTGGGGCTCATCGAGGTGGTGGCTGCGGTCCATGCCGCACGCCCGGAGTTGTGGTCGTCCAAGGCCATCACGGATTTCGTGGCGTTCCACGACGTGGCCTGTGCCAAGCTGCTCGGGTCATGGGACGGCAGCTACTCCTTCGATCGAGTGAGCTTCGTCGGGCTCATCGAAGCTGCCGAGACGCTGCCGGAGAAGGTGAAGGAGGCAACAGTCCAGGCAACCGTTGGTCGGCGCCGATCCGACACCGAGGCGCTGCTTCGTATCGTGGACGCCGGTTGGTCTGATCGTGTGCTCCGGTTCTTTGTCGATGGCTCGCCGACCAGACGAGTCGGCGCCGCCCGTTGGATTGTTCACCATCGACCGGCCGGAGCGGTGGGGCAGCTGCGGGAGGCTCTCGACCAAGAAGGTAATCCAAAGGCCAAAGCCGCCATGCTCGACGCGCTCGAAGCGCTCGGCGAGAGCCTCGATGAGTTTGCTGATCTCGAGAGGCTCTTGGCTGAGGCATCGATGGCCATGGCGAAGAAGAACGCTAAGCCAAAAGCCATCAGCTGGCTCGACTTCGACGTGTTGCCGTCTCTTGCATGGAGCGATGGCTCGTCGGTGCCGCCGGAACTCATCCAGTGGTTCGTTGCTTCTTCGGTCAAGGCCGATCGGGTCGATCCGTCGCCGATTCTTCGCCGTCACACCGACAACTTGGAGACAGAAACGGCCCACCGCTTCGGGTCAACGCTCCTCGACGTCTGGCTCGCCGAAGATGATCGACAATCGATCGCCGAATGCCGAGGCCTTCTTGGCGTTGTCGCCGCGACGGCGGGACCAGACGTAGCGGCCCCGGCCATGACATACATACGCAAGTACCGGGGGCGTCGGAAGTCTCAGACCACCGCACTCATCCGCATGATGGCGTGGGTCGACGAGCCAGCAACCACACAGGCCGTGATGTCGATTGCCGACTACTTCCCGACCAGGTCCCTCCAACTCGAAGCCCGAAACCAAGCCGAACTCCTGGCCGCTCGTCGTGGCTTGACGGTCGAGGAGTTGGCCGACCGAGCAGTTCCCGACGGTGGGTTCGGCTCGGATGGTCACAAGACACTGAACTTCGGTCAACGAAGTTTCACCGCTCACCTCGAAGACGACCTCACGATCCGCCTGGTGAACGACAGCACCGGCAAGACCATTCGGTCACTACCCGCCGCCCGATCGACCGAGTGCGCCGCGCACGTCAAGAAACTCAAGTCTGATCTCACTGCTCTGAAAAAGGAGCTGAAGAGAACACAGGCCATCCAGCCTGACCGGCTGCGTGCCTCCATGATCGCCGGGCGAACGTGGTCGGTGGACGACTTCCAGGCCTACTTCCTTGACCAGCCAGTCATGCGTCGATTGGCCGCTCGCGTGGTCTGGCGCAGCTCCGGAGACAACGGTGGTGTGACGTTCCGCCCGGTGTCGGACGGCTCCCTTGTTGGATTAGATGATATCGACGTCGAACTCGATCTGAAGGCTCAGGTCTCGCTCGCGCACGAGCAGCTCGTGGATGACGTGGTCAGCTCGCAATGGCAGATCCATCTCGCCGACTACGAGATCACACCCCTGTTCGGACAGTTCGCCCGACCGCCTGTCTCAATCGCTGAGAGCCAGACGCTGATCGAGGACTTCATTGGCTTCGGTCACACCGATGCAACGGTTCGAACGATCATGCAGCGCCTCAACTGGAAGATGGGCTCGACGGAAGAGACGGGGTTGGTCGGCGAGTTCGTGAAGGACGTGCCGGGAACGAACCTGACAGCGGTCATCGGTATTTTCGGCGGGCTGCATCCCGGCGTTGTTGACTCGCTGGGGTGCTTCCTCCACGAGATGTACTTCGTGCCGAGCGGCGAACGTCCGGAGAACCGAGCCAACGCCGTCGAGCTGTCGACGGTCCCATCGGTTGTTCTGACCGAGCTTTATGCCGATGGAGAGGCAATAGCCAGTGCCGGGTCCGGTTTCGAACCAAACGACAAACAGAAGATCTGCGGGTGACGGCGTGGCCGAAATGACTGTACCAAGTGACGTAAAACAACCAGCCGAGG